>Ga0209274_10000082_pt1 | contig 89951 bp, 79 predicted proteins | sample HubBroMetageREF1_FD_188343 | JGI IMG/M metagenome (GOLD analysis project Ga0209274, IMG submission 188343) | Reference soil microbial communities from the Hubbard Brook experimental Forest, New Hampshire, USA - Hubbard Brook CCASE Soil... | ecosystem: Environmental > Terrestrial > Soil >...
GCGCCTTTCGGCGAAGCCGGGATCCCGGCCGCCCGCGCCGCGGGCGCGCGCTTCCGACTGATCCCTGTCGGGATCGTCCGGCGACGCCTCGGCGGGCGAGGAGGGGAGATAGGAGATGTTCATGGGATGTATCATGAACAATTGTGGCGCTCGATTCAAGCCCTTTCGCGCGGCTCACGCAAATTTTTTGAGACGATCGCGGCACCGACGAGTTCGAGGCCGCAGGGGGGCCGACGGCGTAAGTCGCAGCAGTGGCTGCGGGACGACCGGACTGGGCCGGGAGCGGACCGTCCGCTCCGGTACTATTCGGGGGTAAATCGGACCTCAATCTAGACAGCGGAGAGAGCGCTTTGCATTGACCTCAGCCGACCATCGTCTCGATTTTCTTGGCCTCGACAAGAGTGGCGATCTCAGCGTACAGGTCCACCGGGTGGCCTACTGCCGAAATCGAGATTACGAGGGCGTAACGGCCTTTGTCTTTGACGCGGCGCTGCCCGATATGCGACTTCCACCACCCGCCCACGGGATAGACGGCTATCGCATCGTGGCCCGCAAGGTCCACCGCGTAGCCCCGCCAAAGGTCGCAATGGAGCGAGCCCGCCTGGTGTGCCTTTGGGCCGAGGAGCCAGCAATCTGCCTCCTTCTCAGCAGCCGTGCCGTCTCTCTCTTGGGCAGCATTGATCCGGGCGCGGAAGGTTACCTCGGTTTCGTTGCGCTTTTTCATGGCGAATCTGAGACCGAATGAGCGGTATGTACCCGGTCTGGTCGCGGCCTTGCCTGTTAGGCTGGGTTCGATGAAATAGGACAGCGTCACCTTCATGGTGACGACCTCATTTTCAAGCAGCTCCAATGCCGCTTTTGGCCAGGGCAGCTGGTAGAAATGCATTTCGTTGAAAACAGGAGTCCGACCGTCTTCGCCGAAGGCGAAAGGCTGGATTTCCGCCTGAGCGATCAGAGTGACATCGTTGCTGGCGGACAGCATCGCCCGCTCGATGTCCGGCACCCCGTAGCCAATCTCGCGCAGGATCTGCTGCTTCAGGGCTTTCGAGCCGGTCTTCCAATGAGCTCCCGTGCCGATTAGCTTCTTACGGATTGGCTGCGGCCATTCGGCGGAGTCTACCGCCAAGGCTCTATGCGTCTCCGGCCAGCGGTTCGGCAAGGCGGCTTGGAGTCTGCCGACAAAATTTCCCGCAATGCCGACGGCGGCGCTGGTCGCCCAGAAGGGCACCAACGGTTCGGTCCCAACCTCCGAACCAAGTGCGAGCAGTGAGACTGTCTCGTGCCATGCGCAAAAACCGCTCTCGTCCGAGAGCATGTTACCAGCCTCGAACAACACCTCGGGCTTGATCGGTGTCAGGTCGTCCGGAAGGGACTGTGACCCGCGGCTGAAAGGGCTGCGGTGATTGGCGGGGACGACCGGATTCAGGACCGGGGGCGCCGGGGGTACCTGCTCCTTCCGCGTAAAGCCGCCGATCGTTAGAGCGTTCCAACTTTGGGATGGATCCTCGAGTGGCTGCGACCGCACGACGTCAACCATCATGCCGCCGGAAACATTGCCCGTCGCGACGACCACGAGGCGCTTCGGTGCTTGGGGAGCAGATACTCCGTTTTCGGCATCACCGGGCATTGATCCGGCCGCGATCTGATCGAGTGCGCCGCTCCAACTCGAAGGGCGACTTGGCGGGTAGTCGGTTGCCGAGGTCGCAAGGCAGAAGCTGCGTAAGACGCGAGGCCGTTCGGTCTCCACCAACGCGACGCAACCTTGTGTCACCACGCCGAAGCTCGGTGGTTTCGTCGCAGGAAAGCCGTGCGGGGGCAGAAGCTTCATCGACTCCACCCCGTGCGTCAGTTCGATGAGCTGGGCGCCGTTCATATGGGGTTCCAGGTCGCCCAATAGCGCGAGCCCGGCGATTGCAGTGCCGTGACCGCCGTGGGCTGCATGATCATGAGCGCCCCAGGCCGCATCATATGCCCACGCACCCTGGAGGCCTGGCATGATGAGCAGATGCTTGGCGGCGACACCGGTGTCGAGGACGCACACGACGGGAGCCCCGTCCGGAGGGCGGGCCACCCGATCGGCTAACTCCGCCACCCAGTGGTGCTGGCCGATACCACCGGTCGTGCGGTCGAGAAACGGCTCGATCGTGCCGGTGGCGCGACGGATCTCGCTAATCGCGCCGGGTAGGCGCTCTGCGAAAGCGGCGATGCCGTCGGCGCTCCCGTGGACGAAGGCGACCGTCGTCTCCGGAAAGAGAAGGCGGTCCCCATGGACATCGAGCTTGGCGCGACGTGCGAGCACGGCCACACGTTGTGCCCTGCCGACATTTCCCTGAACCCATAACTCCCACCAGACGATATCCGGAGCGCTGAAGTCGACATTGCCCACAAAGAGCAAGCGGGCTGACGCAGCAGCAATCGTTTCCATGACCTCGAATCGATCGACATCGGGCCGCCTATCGTTACTCGGATCGCGCCCATAATTCTCGATCCGGTTTCGCAGAAATGTCCGAGCGTCGTCGGGCACGAACAGCAGCGCGCTTTCTCTCCGATCATCCCGTCGTTGAGTGTGCAGTACCACGATATTTTGGGCCGGAAAATCCATGCCGGCCGGCACTTTGGTCGCCTTCGAGCGCGAGCCCTCGGCGGGCGCCAGCGTCACCACTTCCACGACGGTGCCGGCCTTCAAGCCTCCAACCTGTAGACGCGGATCGGCGGCCGGCGCAGGTACCTCGCCCAGCGCTAAGACCAGTTGGTGTATCAGGGCGCTCGCGTGTGCTGCATAATCCTCGCGTAACGGCTTCCGCTGTCGGTCACGCTGCGGGAACTCGTAGCGAGTCGGTTCTCGGAAGATGTCTATCGAAATGTGCGGACGATTCCGTACGCCGTAGTCTTCGAGCTCCGCCATATTATTCTGACCTGAAGCAAGAATGTCCCATGGGTTTGGCCGGCGAAAGTCTTCCTATTGGCCCGTTTGGCGGCGGAATTTGCTTTTCAGGGTCTGGCGGTTCTGAAGCGCTTGCTTGAGCGCGTCCGGCGACACTCTTGCCGCGCCTTCGAGGATCGCATCCTTGACGACAGCGCTTGCCGCTCGCACAAGCTCTCCCTGGCTGAGATTGTCGAGCGCCGGCTCCATAGCCGGCCAGGATCGCGCGGCAAGCTTGAACTTGCCCAGGCGGCGCTCGATGATCGAGCGCGCGGCTAGTCGATCAGGCAGCGTGTATTCGATGACTTCGTCGAACCGGCGCGCCAACGCTTCGTCCAGGATCTCGACGTGGTTCGTCGCGGCCAGCACGAGGCTGTCCGTGGAATTGGGTTCTTCCATGAAGACGAGAACCGAATTCAGCACACGACGGATTTCGCCCACATCATTTCGATCGCCCCGACGGGCGCCGATCGCGTCGAATTCGTCGAGCAGGTACACACCTCGCGTCTGCGCGATCTGGTCGAATAGGAGACGCAATTTTCCGGCCGTCTCCCCGAGGAAGCGGCTGAACAACGCTTCTAGTCGGACGGTGAACAACGGCAAGTGGAGCTCGCCGGCAAGCGCTGAGGCGGTCATCGTCTTGCCTGTGCCTGGCGCTCCAATAAGCAGCAAATGCGTGGTCGGAGTCTGGCCGTGATCCCGCAGTATCGCCCGCTCCTGCTGCTGCCGCACCACACGGGTAAGGCAGTTGAGGACATCGTCCGACAGCACCATGCTGGAAAGCGTCACCTTCGGGTAGGTGCTTTCGACCAAGCTCTGCAGGTCGCCGCGAGGCCGCGCAAGCGGAATGGGCGTCTGACCGGTGGCCGGTTTCCCGATTCGCTGCTGGTCGCGTGCCTTCTGGACCAGCCGCTTCACTTTGTCTGCCTCCTCCGTTCGCCCTTGGCGAGCCTCCTGGGCGGCCAGTTGGAGGGCGATCGAGAGGAAATTTTCCTCGTCGCCCTCGACATGTGAATTAAGGAGGGCGAGCAGCTGCTTCGTCGACATTCCCCCTCCCTTCGCTACACTACCGCTGGATAAGCACCACTTTGGTATCTGAGGTGAGGCTCACCTGAACCACCCGACGATTGAACATCTGCGATTCTGCCATGGTTTGCTGAGCTTGACCACCAGCATCGCGGAATTTGGCTTATCAATCCAAGCCTACTCCGAATTTCCTTATCCCGACCGATTGCGGCACTATTCAAATTCGACGAGGCTGGTCACGAGCCTCCCGTTGGTCGGGGCGTTCCGGCCGGCGAGGCGGACCCGACCCCGGCGGCGGCCCGCGCCATCTTCACCCGACCGGCCCCGGATCCAGCAGGCGCTGCAGCCGCTGCGCCGCGAGTTGGGCGAAGCGCAGGGTCATGGCCTTGCGCCGGGCCGGGGCCAGACGGATGACCGGCGCCGGGCGCAGGATCTCCGCCCCGAACGGATCGGCTGCGATCAGCCCGCATTCGGCCGAAATCACTTCGGTCGGAAAGCCGTCCGAGACGGCGAAATAGAGCGCATCGCAGAAATCGCGATACTCGCGCCATTTCCGATCGGCCCGGAAATCTTCGATCGAGCTCTTGACTTCGATGATGACGATGTCGCCATCGGGCTGGAGGGCCAGGACATCGGCGCGCCGGCCGTTGACCAGCGTCACTTCGGTGAGGACGGCCCAGCCATGCTGCACCAGCGCCCGGCAGACGCCGCGCGCCAGGAGAACCCCCGGCTGCGGGGCAGTCTCCCTGCCGGTCAACCCCGCCATCGGCACCTCCGCGCCGCCGAGCTTTCGAGCGGGCCGAGGCAGCGATCCCAGCCGTCAGAACTCGCTTTCGAGCTCCGGCAGATCCTCGGGCTCCTGCTTGGCCGCCTCGTCCCATTCGATGAATTCGGGCATGGCGAGAATGGCATGGCAATAGGCGGTGCAGTCGGGATCGAGGGTTACGTCATAGGTCCGAAAGCGCGTGACCACCGGAGCATACATCGCATCGGCCATGCTGCGCTCGCCGAACAGGTAAGGCCCGCCATAAGTCTTGAAGCAGTCGTGCCAGATCGTCGTGATGCGGGCGATGTCGGCCTGGGCATTCGACCAGACCTTGAATTTCGGATGCAGGCGCTTGAGATTCATCGGCAGGGCCGAGCGCAGCGCGTTGAAGCCGGAATGCATCTCGCCGCAGATCGAGCGGCAGCGCGCGCGGGCGGCGACCGGCGCCGGCAGGAGCCCGGCCTTCGGCCGGATCTCGGCCAGGTACTCGCCGATCGCGAGGGTATCCCAGATCCGGATGCCGTTGTGTTCCAGACACGGAACCAAGGTCGAGGAAGAGAGGAGCAGCAGTTCGGCGCGCGCATCGACATCGTCGATCGAGACCATCTGCTCGACAAAATCGAGCCCTGCCATTTTCGTCATCAACCAACCGCGCAGCGACCAGGCGGAATAGTTTTTGCTGCTGATGATCAGCGTCGCCTCGACCATGGGCAGTTCCTCTCATGCGGCGCCGTATCTGACCAGATCTCAGGCGGCGCTTCGTTGTCCCGGCGCCGGGCCGGTTGGTCCCGGTTGCCACGCAAGCCCCGTGCCGAAGCCTTGTCCAGCCATGCGCGCTCGCAGCTTGCAACATTTTCCGCTGCGGCGCTAGAAGCAACGCTCATCGCCGATGCCGGAGCCGCAATCTCATGACCGAACCCGATCGGCCCGCCCCCCCAGCGCCGCGGGACGAGATCGCCATCTTTCGCGCCGCCGCCGCCGCCAATCAGTTCCGCCGGGCGCGGCTCGACAAGCTGGACGAGATCCGCCGGCTCGGCATCGATCCCTATCCCTCGAAGTTCCAACCGACCGACCAGGCCGCCGGGCTGGAGAGTGCTTTCGCCGAACTTCCGGCCGGGTCCGTCGCCGACCGCAGCGCCACTGTCGCCGGCCGCATCCGGGCGATCCGCAACAGCGGCATGTTCATCGATCTCCATGATCTCAGCGGCAAGATCCAGATTTTCTGCCACAAGGACTTCCTGGCTCCCGAGCAGCTCGAATTGGTGCGGCTCCTGGATCTGGGCGATATCATCGGGGTGAGCGGGCTGGTTCGCCGGACCCCGCGCGGCGAACTCACCATCAATGCCGGCCAGGTCGAGATCCTGACCAAGGCGCTGCTGCCGCTGCCCGAGAAGTATCACGGGCTGCAGGATCTGGAGACGCGCTACCGCCAGCGCTATCTCGACCTGATCATGAATCCGGAGAGCCGCGCCACGCTCAGAAAGCGCAGCACGATCGTCGCGGCGTTGCGCAGTTTCCTGATCGAGCGCGGCTTCCTCGAAGTCGAGACTCCCATGCTGCACGGGATCCTCGGCGGCGCTACGGCCAAGCCCTTCGTCACGCACCATAATGCACTCGATCTGCCGCTCTATCTGCGGATCGCGCCGGAGCTCCATCTGAAGCGCCTGATCGTCGGCGGCCTGTCGGACAAAGTCTTCGAAATCAACCGGAATTTCCGCAACGAAGGGCTCTCGCCGCGGCACAATCCGGAATTCACGATGATGGAGCTCTACCAAGCCTATGCCGATTACCAGGAGATAATGACCCTCGCGGAAGCAATCATCGAGTGCCTGGCGCGCGCCGCCAATGGTACGGCCGAGGCGGCTTACGGAGATCGCGTGCTGAATTTCGCCGGGCCGTACCCGCGCCGCGCCATGCACGAGCTGGTCAGAGACGAGACCGGCATCGACTTCCTGGCGATCGACGGCGCCCTGCCGGCACGCGCCGCAGCCGCAGCACTCGGCTGCAAGATCGAAGGCCACGAGACGTGGGGCCAGGCGCTCGAGACCGTCTTCGCGGCCAAGGTCGAGCACAAGCTGATCCAGCCGATCCACGTCACCCATCACCCCCGCGACATATCGCCGCTGGCCAAGCTCGATCCCGGAGAGCCGCGCCTGACCGAGCGATTCGAGACCTATGCCAACGCCATCGAACTGGGCAATGGGTTCTCCGAGTTGAACGACCCGCTCGACCAGTTCGAACGCTTCGAGGCTCAGGTGGCCCTCCGGGAGCGCGGCGACGACGAAGCCCAGCAGATGGATGTCGACTATGTGACGGCGCTGGAGTACGGCCTGCCGCCGACCGGCGGTCTCGGCATCGGCATCGACCGGCTGGTCATGCTCTTGACCGACAGCCCGTCGATCCGCGACGTCATCGCCTTTCCGACGATGCGCCCGCCGGGATGAGGGTGCGTCCCGGACGCATGCGGACGAGCAGGTGATAGAGCAGGAACGCGGCTCCGGAGAGCGACAGGACGCTGACGGCCATCGGCACGGGCGTGTGATCGTAGAATGTGCTGGCGATCCAGCTGGCGAGTGCCGCCCCGGCCATCTGCAGGCAGCCGATCAGCGACGACACCATGCCCGCCATGCCCGGATGGGGTTCCATCGCCGCCGCGATGGCGTTGGGCGAGATCAGAGCGAGCCCGAAGACATAGAGCGTGATCGGGACGACGACGCCGAAGAGCCCGGCCTGCGTCAACGCTCCGGCGACTATCGCCAGTCCCGCCGCCAAGACCAGAACCAGTCCGAATTGCAGCAGCCGCTCGCCGTCCCAGCGCCGCAGCAGCGCCGCATTGGCGAAGCCGCCGCCGATCAGAGCAACCGCCGGGATCGCGAAGAAATACCCGAAACTGTCGCTCCGCACCCCGAAGACCTCGATATAGACGAACGGCGCTGCCGAGATATAGGAGAACAGCCCGCACAGCAGCAGGCAGCTCACCCCGGCGAAGCCCAAGGCGCTCCGGCTCTGGAAGAATTCCCGATAATTGGCGAGAATGCGACTTGGCCGCAAGGCATGGCGGTCGGGCCGCACGAGCGTCTCGCCGAGCCTCAGCGCCACTGCGGCCAGGATCGTCAGTCCAGCGGCGCCGAGGACCAGGAAAATTGCGCGCCAACCAACGAATTCGAGGAGATAGCCGCCCAGAATCGGCGCCAGCAGCGGCGCCGCCGACATCACCACGGTCATATGGGAGAGCATGCGCGCGCCACGATGGCGATCGAACAGGTCGCGCAGGATCGCCCGGCCGAGGATCGGCCCGGCACAGGCGCCGACGCCCTGGGCGAAGCGGCAGGCGATCAGCCCCGTCAGGCTCTGGCTGAGCGCGCAGCCGAAACCGCCGAGGCTGAAGACGAGGAGGCCGGCGAGCAGGAGCGGCTTGCGGCCGTGGCGATCGGCCAGAGGCCCGCAGAAGAGCTGGCCCGCGGAGAATCCCAACAGGAAACCGGACAGCGTCCATTGCGTCTGGTCGGGGCTGGCGGCAAAGACCCGCGAGAGTTCCGGCAGGGCCGGCAGACTCATGTCGATGGCGAGCGCATTGAGCGCGGTGAGTGCGCCGAGGAGCACGACAAATCCGAGAGAGCCGGGCGACACCATGAAAGCGGAGTGACCTGTCGAGTGCGGTGCAATCAGGCTAGCACGCCGATCCTCGGTCACGCTGCGCCGACGCGAACCGGTGCCGATGCAAGGGCCGCATGCCGCCGGGATGCCGGAGCCCGATATCGCGGCCTCTGGGAGCGTCGGAGCGCGGTCCCAGTCGAGCGCCCGACGGTCACCCGAAATTTCGACTCTGGTCGCCGACCTCCGTCCGAGATCGCATTTTTTTGCGCCCCACCTGAAAATTCAGCCTATTTCCTCTTTCCTTTATTGTGAAAACTCATTATTTACGGGATACGATCGTCGCTGACGAGCGTTTGCCCGGTAGTTTCGAGCGATAGACGCGCCGATGCGCAGTCGCAAGAGCTGTTAATTATCGGGTAACGATCACAGGGACCGTTCCTACTCCGGTAGCCGCGCTGTCGCATCCAGTCCTTGCTGGACTCTGCTTCTTAGGCGGCACTGGAGAAGCCGTTCTGTCGTTTAATGAAGGACACCATGACAGAGAGTTCTCCATCTGCGGAGACAATCCGGTTAATTATCGAGATATTGTCTGCTCGGTCGACCCCGCTCACCGAACTGCCCGAAACCATTAGCAATATTACGAACGCAGTGGCGCGCCTCGGTACTGAGCCGATCCGGGCGGCACCGGCCGTTGCCCCGAGGTTCGAGCCGCTGAAGCGCAGCGTCAGGATCGCCAGATCCAGGCCGCCGAGCAGCGCAGCCCTGCCGCTGCCGGCGGAGACGCCATTACTTGCCGCCAGCCCGGCCAAGCCGATCGCAACCCCGGTGCCGGTCGTGATTCCGGCACGCCGCCGCGGCCGACCGCGGCGGATCGCCTTGCAACCGCCGGCCGCCGAAGTGCCGGTGCCGGAGGTCGCGCCGCCGCAGCCCCGGCTGCTCCGGCGCGCGGAGGCGCTGGCGCACGACGGCGAACATCATGCCGAGAGCCAGCCCGTGTTTCGGGCGCCCGACGGGCCCTTGCGCGGCGTGGTCAAATGGTTCGATGGCCGTGCCGGCAAGGGTGCCCTCCGACTCACCGGGATTTCCGGAGACGTTTTGCTCGATCCGACCGTTCTCACCAATTCGGGGATCAAGCGCCTCTACAAGGATCAAGAGGTGGAGGCGACGGTGGAGGAGGCCGGTGGTCGAATTCGTCTTCTGTCGCTCTCTCTGCCCACTCGGAGTGATGAACCGGCGCTGAATATCATGCCCGGCGAAATCACGGGTAGCCTCCGCCGCCAGCCGCGTTCGGTGCAGGTAGAAATCAAGCGTGACGGAATTCGTCAGAGTGCGGCGCGTGCCGAGGCGGAACAAGTGCTCGGCGGGGTCGGTCGCATCAAGGCCAGCCGCCGTTTGACACCATGACTGTCGCGGCATAGGTGCTTTGGCGGTCCGCCGATGCCCTTTAAAGATCGGATTGGAAAGTGAGACAAAATTATCCTTTCTAGTATCTGTAATTCTGGTGCATTCTTGGAAGGCGCCCCATCTGAGAGGTGTGAGGTCGGTGTACCGGGCAATCGGATCCGCGAGGATTCTTGATGGGGCAGTCGATGTTTGAACTCATGGGGCGCGTCCTGACGGCGCGCCGGTCATAGCCGGGGTAGAAGCAAAATGTCCGACACAACAACGTCGCCGTCACATGGCCAGATCTTGCGCATGGTGACCGATGTCATCGCCAGCTATTTGAGGAAGAATCCGGTCGCGGCATCCGAACTGCCGGAGGTGATCGGCTCGGTCTATGCCGCTCTCTCCGGCAAGCCGACCGAGCCGGTCGAGCCGGTTGAGCAGCGCCCGGAGCCGGCCATCGCGATCAAGCGGTCGGTGACGCCCGATTTCATCGTCTGTCTGGAAGACGGCAAGAAGCTGAAGATGCTGAAGCGGCATCTCGCGACCGCCTATGGCATGACGCCGGACGAGTATCGTCAGCGCTGGGGCCTGCCGCCCGACTATCCGATGGTGGCCCCCAACTACGCGGCACAGCGCTCGAACCTGGCCAAGCAGATCGGCCTCGGGTCGCGCCCGCGGGTCGAGGAAAAGCCGGTCGGACGCGGCCGCGGCCGCAAGGGTGCCGCCGCCTGACGAGGCGGATTGCGGGTCGGGCCGACGCGCCCGACCGGGCGGTCGGGTCTAATTCGCCGGACTTGATGCGATGGCGGCTTCGCCGGCCGCCGCGATCGGGTTCGGCGAGAGACAGCCCGGACCCGCCAAGCTTCGCGATATCGCCTCGTCCAGAGGCGTATGCGGCTCCGCGCCGATCATTCCGACCAGCTTGCGATTGTCGAGCGGCAGCGGCTCGCGCCGAAGATATCGCATCTCCAGGAGTTCCCGGAAGATCGGGACGAAGGGGGCGGCGAGCGACAGGATCGACAAATCCGGCCGGCCCATGACCCGGCGCACCGCCAGGGCGATCTCATCGCCGGGATCCAGCCGGTGCCCGCCCAAATGGACCGTTTCGCACGCGGCCAGGTCGGCGTCGATCTCGGCCAGCCGCGCGATGGTCTCGTCCGGAACGGGCCAACAGGCCCGGCAATGGCCGATCGCGCGCGGCCCCGGATAGAGTACCGCGCCCGCACCGTCCTGCCTCGGCGAAGCAAACACTCGGCCACCGCACCGCCGGTGGCGCCGATGACCGGAGCTCGTCTTTCCCCGCCACTCATCGCGAAATCCTCTCGATCCGGCGCTCAGAGGCTCGCCGCGGCGCCCGGCATCCCGAGAGAGGACGAATGGCCCCGGCCGTCACGAGTGGGACGCGCCCGGGCCGGCGCCGCCGTGAGCCAGGCGATCGCCGCCATGGCCAGAAGGGCGAAGAGAAGCAGCCCGGCGGCCCCTTCGAGGGTCGGCATCGATCCCGCCATGAGCGAGTCGAGGCGAACCGCGACGGGCTGTCCCGAAACCGGCCAGAGCAGGGGATTGACGAGTTGCGGGTCGAACGGGAACTGGGTCATGGCCGGCCTCCTATGGGCAGTGTCTCCAACAGGTAGATCGGCCTTTCCCGGGCAAACTCAAATTGCGGAACTCCGTCTAGCCTATATACATTATTGTATGACCATGACGCAGCCAAGCTGGGAACTCTACCGCTCCTTCCTCGCGGTCATCCGCGACGGCAGCCTGTCCGGCGCCGCGCGCAGTCTGGTCCTGACCCAGCCGACCGTCGGCCGGCATGTCGATGCGCTGGAACAGTCTTTGGGCCTGCCGCTGTTCACCCGCTCTCAGCATGGGCTGAGCCCGACGGCAGCGGCACTCGATCTCGTTCCTCATGCCGAGGCCATGGAGGCGGCCGCCGAGGCTCTCGTCCGCGCCGCCTCGGGCGAAGCCGGAGAGGCGCGCGGCATCGTCCGCCTGACCGCGAGCGATCTGGTCGGCGCCGAGATCCTGCCGCCGATCCTGACTGGTTTCCATGAACTCCATCCCGGCATCGTCCTCGAACTGGCGCTCACCAACCGGACCGAGGATCTGCTCCGGCACGAGGCCGATATCGCGGTCCGGATGTCGCGGCCGACTCAGGCAGCATTGGTTGCGCGCCGGATCGGCGTGGTCGGGATCGGCTTCTTCGCCCATCGCCGTTATCTCGAGGCTCATGGCCCGCCATCGGGCTTCGGCGATCTGGGGGCGCATGCTCTGATCGGCTTCGACCGGGACGTGGCCATTCTCCGCTTCCTCGAGGGGCTCGGCATCCCCGTCTCACGCGCCCTGTTCTCGCTGCGCTGCGACAACGACCTGGCCCAACTGGCCGCACTGCGCGCCGGCTACGGGATCGGCGGCTGCCAGATCGGGGTCGCCGCGCGCGACGCCGATCTGGTCCGGGTGCTGCCCGATGTCGCGTTCGAGCTCGAAATGTGGGTCGTGATGCACGAGGATCTGCGCGCCAGCCGCCGCGTCCGGCTGCTGTTCGACCATCTCGTCGCGGGACTCTCGGCATTACTCGGCCGCTGACCGGCAAATCGGGCGCGGCCCGGTCTTGCGATTACCCGGGTCCGGCCGCCGCATCGAGCAGGCTGGCGATGCGCCGCTCGTCGGATTGGGCCATGACGTTGCCGGCCGTACGGATCGCTTCCGCCATGGTCAAGAGCCGCAGCCGCTGCTTCACCCGCGGCAGGCTCGCCGGCACCATCGACAGAGTGCGGATGCCGAGGCCGAGCAGAAGTGCCGTGAAGCGCGGATCGCCGGCGATTTCGCCGCAGACGCTGACCGGGATCCGTGCCCGAAGAGCGGCTTCGGTCGCGAACTGGATCAGCCGGAGCACGGCCGGGTGCAGGGGATTATAGAGATGCGCCACTTGCTCGTCGCCGCGATCGATGGCGAGCGTGTATTGCGTCAGGTCGTTGGTCCCGATAGCGAAGAAATCGGCCTCGGCGGCGAAGGCGTCGGCCGCCAATGCTGCTCCCGGCACTTCGATCATGATGCCGAGCGGCGGCAGAACCTCGGGGATGCGGATCCCGGCATTGCGCAGCCGGAGCGCGGTCGCATCCAGAATGCTGCGCGTCTCGCGTACTTCGGCGAGCGAAGAGATCATCGGCAGCAGGATCCTGATCGGTCCCTCGATGGCGGCGCGCAGGATCGCCGCGAGCTGGGTCTCGAGGATCTCCCGATGCTTGAGACCGAGCCGGATCGCGCGGAGGCCGAGCGCCGGATTCGGGCTGTCGGGGGTGATCCCGCGCAGGCTGTAGGGAAGCTTGTCGCCGCCGATATCGAGCGTGCGGACCGTGACCGGGTGGCCGCGCATGCCGCGCACCAAGGCGGCCAGCTGCTCGGCCTGCTCGTCTTCCGTGGGTGGGGTCTCGCGGTTTATGAACAGGAATTCGGTGCGCACCAGCCCGATTCCGGCCGCCCCGATCTCGACCGCCTGGTCCAGTTCGCGCGGCAATTCCAGATTGGCCTGCAGGCTGATCTCGACGCCGTCGCGGGTCACCGCGGGCAGCCGGCGAACCAGGTTCAGCTGCCGCTTCTCCCGCACCAGCGTGTCGAGCTGTGCTTGATGACGGGCGAGGGTGGCGGCCGACGGATTGATCGTCACCGTTCCGGCGAAGCCGTCGATGATGACGAAATCGCCCGGGCAGATCCCGTGCAGCAGGCCGGCGCAGCCGAGCACGGCGGGAATCCCGAGGGCGCGGGCCATGATCGCCGTATGGCTCTCGGCCCCGCCGAGCATGGTCGCAAACCCGGTGATGCGGGCCGGATCCATCAGGGCAGTATCGGCCGGGGTCAGCTCGTCGGCCAACAGCACCGTGCCCTGCGGCAGCTTGCCGACGGCAGTGAAGGGCGTCTTGGTGAGATTGCGGATGAGCCGCTGGCCGACCACGCGGATATCGTCGATGCGCGCCGCCAGATAGGCGTCGCCGATCTCGGCGAAGCTCTCGGCGATGGTGTCGATCTCGATCCGTACCGCCGCCTCGGCATTGATTTTCTGGCTGCCGATCCGGGCCACGACGCCGCGTACCAGCCGCGACTGGGTCAGCATGGCCAGATGCGCGTCGAGGAGATAGCCCACTTCCTCGCCGGCCGGGCCGTGCAGCGCCGCCGACTTGTCCTTGAGCCTGGCCAGCTGATGGCGCGAGAGCACCAGCGCATGGTCGAAGCGTTCGATCTCGGCCGGAATCTGGGCGGTGACGATCGGATAATCCGGGACCGAGGGCGCCATATGGTCGGATATATGGGCGGCGCCGAAGCCCAGCCCGGGCGAGACGCCCAACCCGCCGAGGGTCCGCTCGGGCTTCTCCCCGGAACCGGGTCCGGCCGGCTCCGGGCAGGTTGGCGGTGCCTCAGTCTTCTTCATCGAAGCCGCCCGTCACCAGTCCGGCGATGGCGTCGGCCGCCGCCAGCGCCTGACGGCCGGTCGCCCGGATCTCGACTACGGATCCGATCGCGGCGGCCAGCATCATCAGCCCCATGATCGATCGGCCGCTGACGATGCTGCCATTCTTGGTGACGCGAATATCGGCATCGAAAGTGCCGGCGAGCTTGACCAGCTTGGCCGCCGCCCGGGCATGCAGGCCGCGCTTGTTGCAGATCGTGACGATGCGCCGGATCGTCGGGGCCGGCTCGATGCCCTCGCCCGTGGTCATCGATCTAGCCGCGCGCGTCGGCGAGCAGCTGCGAGGCGACGTTGATGTATTTTCGCCCGGCCTCCTGGGCGCCGGTCACCGCGGGTCCGAGCGCCGTATTCTGGCGCAAGGTCGCGAGCTTGATCAGCATCGGCAGATTGATGCCGGCGATGACCTCGACCTTGGACCGCTCCATGAAGGAGATGGCGAGATTGGAGGGCGTGCCTCCGAACATGTCGGTGAGGATGACCACGCCCAACCCGTCGTCGACCCGGGCGATGGCGTCGCCGATATCCTGGCGCCGCCGCTCCATATCGTCGTCCGGGCCGATGCAGATCGCCTCGATGTGGCTCTGCGGCCCGACGACATGTTCCAGAGCGGCGACGAATTCGGCGGCGAGCCTGCCATGGGTGACCAGAACCATGCCAATCATCGGAAGAGCACCCTCACTCAAAGTGCGTCGCCGCCCGCGCTCGGGCGCGGCGGGGGTTGGAGATCGATCGGCGCGGGGTTGACCGGCCGGGCGATGTCGCGATGGGCGACGGTCACCGACTGCCCTTCGGCCCGCAGCCACGTCCCGAGTTCCTCGGCGAGATAGACGGAGCGATGCCGGCCGCCGGTACAGCCGATGGCGATGGTGAGATAGGACTTGCCCTCGCGATCATAGCGCGGCAGCAACGGCCGCAGCAGCCCGGTGAGGGAGGCGAAGAAGCCGTCATAGCCGGGATCGGCGGCGACATGGGCGCCGACCGCGGGGTCGAGCCCGGTCAGATCGCGTAAGCCCGGATCATAGAAGGGGTTGTCGAGGAAGCGGACGTCGAAAACCAGATCGGCTTCGCGCGGCAGGCCCTGGCGAAACGAGAACGAGGTCACGAACAGCTTCAGCCCCGGCCGGTCGTCGAGGGCGAAATGGCCGGCCAGGATCCGCTTCAAATCGGCCGGTTTGGAGGCCGAGGTGTCGATGACCAGATCGGCGCGGGCGCGCAAGGGCGAGACCAGCTCGCGTTCGAGCCTGATCCCGTCCATGACCGGCCGGTCGCCGGCCAATGGATGGCGCCGGCGCGTCTCGGTATAGCGCCGCGCCAGCGCCTCGTCGTCGCAATCGACGAAGACCAGCCGGCAGTCGAGGCCGCGATCGGAGACCAGCTTGGCCAGTTCGCCCAGGACGCTGACCACCGCGAACCCGCGGGTGCGGACATCGATGCCGACGGCGATCGGCGGCATCCGCGTCCCGGTCTGCCCGACCAGGCCGGGCAACAGCGACAGCGGCACGTTGTCGACTGCCTCGTAGCCCAGATCTTCCAGCATTTTGAGCGACGACGTGCGGCCGGCCCCGGACATGCCGGTAATCAGCACGATCAACGGCCGCGCAGCTGCCCCAACCGGGGCGAATTGCTGCCGGGGGCTGGTAGCAAATTCGCTCATATCCACTTTATTACACCCATCGGGCGGGACTGCGCCAGAGGCCGCGTCGGGTGCCAGAGCCATCAGCAACTTTATTGCGGCCGACGCCTCGAACGCCGCAACCGACAGGAGCGGGATCTGCACGCCCCGATACTCGGCGACCGCCGGACCCGGCAGCCGTTCGACCTGCTCGCCCGCGACCAGATCGACGACCAGGGCCAGCGGAACGCCGTTGCGATGGGGCAGACGCCGGATGCCGACGCCGCGCAGTTCGATGAGCCCGGCAATGGACTCCGGTGCTGCCGCCAGGATCCGATCACCGTCGCGCCGCAGGAGGACCTGATCATCGGCGACGAGGACGGCACCCAGGGCGATGAGCCGGAGGGCCAGATCCGACTTCCCGGCGCCGGGGGGCCCGCGCAGGAGGATGGCACGGTCGCCGAAGGCGACGGCGGTGGCGTGGATCGGCGTCACGGCGGCGCTCGATCGGCGCCGAGGGTTGGGTCAAAAGTGCCGCACTCGGCCAAGATTCCCTCCGCACGGAAGTCGTCCGCGACGGGAGTCGGCAACCGGTGATCGATCCGCCTAGTAGATCGTTTCCGAAATTCTGACCATCTTTTCGGCGGCCCATCCCCACCCGACCCTCGCCTCCGATGGGGGAAAGGGCCAAAAACGCTCCCATATCAAGCCCTCTCCCCCTTGGGGGAGAGGGTTGGGTGAGGGGGTAGCCGCACGCTCGATCATTCCATAATACCGAAAACGCGGTATTATGTATCAACCGCCACCACAGCCCATCTACTCGCCCGGCCCGAATTGTACCACATTTAGCGGGCTATGACAGAGCTTCACGTGGGATCCGCCCTTGTGGCGAAACGAGCCGAACTCTCGGGCGAGATGATCGCCGCGGAGAAACGCATTGCCCAGCTGCGCGCCGATCTCGGGAGCATAGACGGCGCACTCCGGGTGTTCGACCCGTCGATTTCGGCAGCCCGGATCAAGCCGGTTCGCAAGCGGACCGGACCGCCCTCGCTGCCGCAAGGCCAGGGCAACCGGATCATCATGGACACTCTGCGCCGGGCCGGGGAGCCGCTCACCCCGCACGAGACCACTGGATTCGATCTCCGCCGCGCCTCGGGTCCAATAGGCGGTTTGGGCGGGTTCGTCAAATTCGGCTGGGCAGGGCGCGGGGCGGCAGAGGCCAGCCTGCGGGAGCGCGATCATTGCCCTCTTGCGCGATGGGCCCGAGCGGCTCGAGTAATCCATCGCCGCGGTGAGAGGATGTAAGAAGCGGCCGCGAGGCGGTTGCCGGACATCGACGAGGCGCCGCCGATCGCGAAGGCCGCGATGGCGAGCAGTCATGCACCATGTGCCGGACGCTTCAGCCCCTCGAACTCTTCGATCCTAGCGGGGGGAAGGATCGGATTTCCGGCCGGCGACGGTTCGCCCCACAACGACCTGAACCGTGTTGTTCGAGCCCGGCGGAGCGGGCCCGGTGCTCCGCAGAAACACCTTATTCGTGCGGGTCGTGATCGAACTCGCCGGCTCGGCTTCAGCATCGAGACTGCCCGAACCGGCATCGGGGTCGACCAGGGTTACGAGATCGGTGCCCGCCACGATCGTCCAGATGTAGGAATCCCCATCCGGGGGAACGGCCGTCAGCGTGATCTCGGTCGGCGTGAAGCTGGAACGGTCTACCGGGGTCTTCGGTCCAAAATAAAAGAGCGGCGGCGGTTGTTCAATCGTCGGCGGTCCACATCCAGTGTCCCTGTCGGGGTCGGGATTGTCATTGGGCTCGCTGGCGGGGCAAAAAGGCCTGATTCTCTCGGCAACGTGTTCGCCCGGGGCTCGAACCCGGCCTGGGCTCCCGACCGGACTATTGCAGACCCGCTCACCGTCGACCACGGTCGAACCGCCATCGCCTTCGCCGACTGCCTGAGCGTCCCTGGGGCCGGAGAGCGCCGGCGCCCCGGGGCAGACCGCGGCTCCCGTCCGGACGGATTTCTGTCGTCGACGATTCGTCCAAGGGCATCGGAAAAGCATCGCTCGCAGGCCAGCCGCTCGTAATGCAGCCATCGTGAAGCGGCTGAGGGGCGATCGGCGGACATAAACTTCGTTGCGCACTACAGGATCGAGGGACGTAAACTCGGCCGCCCTGCCATTCCGCGCGAGCCGGTGGCATCCACAAAAGTATCGGCGTCAGCATTACGAGGGTCAAAATTGCTGGAGAAGGCCTCAACGCGCCTCCCTTTCTGGACGGCACATCGATCGAAAGCCTCGATCGCAGACTCTGTTCGACGCCATCCCTGCCATATCCCTCAGTCGATCCCGTTCGCCTTCTTCCATAGGCTCCAGAAAGCGGCGTGGTTCGTTTCGCTATAGGCGAGCGTGCAGGGTGGCCCCATCTGATTCGTGACTTGGCAGAGCCCGACAGCCGCGATCATTCGGACGGAGGGATCCCTATCCACGAGGGCGATCTGCGCCAAAGGACGGATCGCCGCCCCGGTCCCGATGGCACCGATGCGTGTGGCTGCCGCGTGGCGAACTTGAACGTCTGTAGATCGCAACAAATCAATCAAAAAGGGAAGAGAACTGCTCGGCTGCGGCGCGCTTTCGATAGAATCTATAAGTTCAGTAACAGTAATATTTAATTCATCTGGATGATCAAGAAGAATTGGAACAACACTCTGAAGATATTCTGAGTCTCCGATGTAGAGAAGTCCCGCCACGGCCCAGAGTCTGGATAGAGGCTGCTCCGACGAACTGGCAACCTCTCTCAGGGCATCGTGCCACTTGGAGCTCGGGATGGAATAAAGCGGCCAGATTGCCTCCAGGAATAGGAACTGTGCCTGGGTGCTTGGTGTAGAGATTCGATCGCCGGTGGTAGCTGATGGCCCCTTGACACCGACATACGGGTCGGTGAGGGCAGCGACCGGAGTTGCCAGAAAATGCACCAACTCGATCGCTACCGCTGTGGACGGATCGCTCGAAGTAGGCTGATCCGAACGGTGCCACGGGGATGCCCGCAGAATTGGATGGGAAGGATCTACCCCGTGGTAGAAACCATCCGGTCCGATTTTCAGAAAAAACACCCCGCAATCGCGGGAAACAACCCCCGTCGAGTTCTCACCCCAGTCAACGACCGCTTTCACGAGCCCAGTCTCAGTAGAATTTGCATCCTTCAGGACGCAATCGGGTGAGACATAATAGGTCTCACCGATTTCGCCGACACTCGGATCTGCCTGGAACTCGGTCTCGACCACACGGCCGACGATCACCAAATCCGCAGCAGCCACCATGTCCGGGACGACCGGCGATGCAACAGGCCCGGCAGCACTGCGACCCGCCTGTCCAGCGCCGGCAATCAGGACGAATAGCACGAATATTCCGTTCCGCATGATCCGATCTGCGAGTGATCTACGTTCGCATATTTATCGGTACCGGGAGTTGCCGGCGACCCGATATTCCCGTGTATCTCGTGATCCTCGATAATTAACGAACCGGATCACTGGAGGCCGTTGGTGACTGCCCACTGGGTCCAGTACGCATGTTGTCTGACCTCGTTCCGCTCCGCCGGGACGTCACAGGGCGGCGTGCGGAGCTTCATTGCCCAGCAAAGCCCACTCTCGGCGAAGGCGCGTACCTTCGGGTCGTCATCCCTCAATGCCGTCGACGCAAGTGCCCTGGTGGAGATCACGGTCCGTTCGTTGCGTAGTGCCTGTGCTGCGGCGCGGCGCAGCGCGATATTCGATGATCCGAGAAATTCTATGATACTGGGTATCAATTCTGGCGGGATGTGCTCGTAAGTGAAGGCGCTGATGACCGATTGGCGGGTCAACTCGGTGTCGGGGTCCTGAGCCTCTAGAAATGGTTTGACGGAGTCGAGGGATGCAGGAACCCCCATCTCGATGAGGTTGGAAATTATCCAGGAGCGGCTCAGCACATCGGGATCGGACGCCAAGGCAGCTTCCAGAGGGGCCCGAGCGACCGCGACGGGGATGTCCGAGATGGCTAGGTGTGCCTTGCTGTAGAGGCGTTGCGCGTCCAGTAGCGGGGTGACGGCGTCTGACCGGTCGTGGATTTCCACGAGAGTGTCGGCAGGTGTCGCGAGGACCGCCGCCAGTTCCTCGGCAACGGCAAGTAGCGGATCCGTTCCCGGAGTGACAGAAGCCGCCCACGGAACGGCAACGACAGAACTGAAGTCGGATAACGCCGGCTCGAATAAGCCGCTGCCCACGGGCCTCAAGAAGAATACGCCATAGCTTTCGACTGGCGCCGAGACGATGCTGACGCGAGCCTCAATTGTGATAGTGGACGATCCGCCCGGTAAGCTTCCCTTGAGCACGCGATCCGGCGTAACGGTGAAAATCAGCAAACGATCCGGCGTAAACGGGGAATTCGCCTGTCGTGGTTTGCTTTGCAATTGCTCTTCCAATGGCACGACGTGGCCGACAACGATCAAGTCCGCCGCCGAGACCAATCTCGGTACGCTCTCATAGTCGGGCGGCGCAGCTCTCGCGCTCGATGCCATCAAAAGGACTGAGAACGCAACCCATACTGAGACCATCACCTTCATCATCTACCTCCAGTGGCTGTGCGAGAGAGCCGATTGTGTCGCACGTATACTTTCTACTGGCATGGGGAGGTCAATTGGCCACTGCCATCAGTGGGAGACGTAATATCGCAGTGCACGCCGTGATCTGTGTATAATTGCCAGGTATTCGTTTGGACCGATATACCATTTCCTGGAGTCCCGCTGCCGAACCGCCATTCACCGGGCCAATGCACAACCTTCTCTTGTCCGAGCGGGCTATTCGGGGGGACCGGCGGCGGATAAAGGCTTCCGCCGGTCGGCTGCGCTGACGCCAGGGTATCGGCCCAATCACTGGGCTTCTGAGCGAAGCAAACGTTTACAACAAGACCTGTACTGTCAGTATAGCGGCAGTTGTGTATCCGGCTATCCAAATTCTCCGTGCGTGGATTGGGCGGCGACGTCCAATCAGGAACCGGATCAGAAGTGAATTCCTCATTGAGAAGCAGAGGCGGGCCACTTATTTGATTCTGAAACTGATCCAATAGCGCATAATGCACCGTGCAGTAATAACCTACATAGAGCGGCCCGATGCTCGGGGCAGCATTGGCAGCTACGCAACTATCTTCACCTGAAAGTGATATAGATTGATACGGCTGCCTGATTGTAAGCAAATAGGATTCCGAGGGCTGGGACGTTCCTGCCGAATTCCTGAACGTTACCTGTATAGAAATGTCTGAACCGCCACTACTGATACTGCTCGCCATAATACTTTTTATCTTGACGGTATTTACTTGAGTCGAGATCGTTGACCCCTTATTTTCCGAAAACACGGCCTCATCTTGCCCCGTTGTAATTTCCCACATATACGTTGTGTCTGGATCGCTTGGCGCAGCGTCTGTCGCCATGAAGGTGCTCTCGGTGGGGTAATGTGTCTCGTCCGGCCTTTCGCCGTCGAACCACCAAAGGCTCCCACCGTTTTGCGAAATCGTCGGCGGTGGCGGACCACAGCCTGTATCCGCTGCAGGGTCCCATAGGTCAGGCTGGTCGACCCCGCTAGAATCGGGACAATATGGCGTGATCGTCTCGAGGATCGGGGAGTTGCCACCCTGGCCCGGCACGACGCTCGGAGCCTCGGTCGTCGAGTCGCAGGATCGCCCAGTGTCGCCCGAGGCCGAACCACCATCGCCGTTGCCGACGGCATTCGCGAGAAAGGTGCAAGCGCGTCGCCACGTGTCGCATTCGACGGAATATTCCGGAAGCAGGTTGAAGTCACCCGCCGGACGTTGCCCGACACCGCGCCCATTCGGGTGTGCGAGAAGCGCCGGAAGTCGGGTCGAGGTTTCGGGCGCGCCGGATCGGGCCGTCATTGCCGACTCGCCGTCCAGCGGCATCGGGAAATCCGGGTTCGCCGGCCAGCCGCTGGTGATACAGCCATCGTGGAGCGGCTCCGGCGGGATGGTCGGACAAGGCACGTCCGGCGGGCTGCAGAACGGGGGAACGAAGACGACGCCCCCGACCCAAGCGGCCCGGCTCGGACCGCTCCACAGCAGCATCGACGCCAGAAGCGAGAGGCAGAACGTGCCTAAACGCAGTACGCGCAAAAGGCCGGGCAGATCAATCGAGGGAACCGTCGGCCGACTGCGCAGGAGACGCTCTTTCATCCAACAACCTCTCGCCGCTAATGTCCAGCATATCTCTACCATTGAGAGCTCGCTCTTTCAACTAGGCGGTTTGGGCCGCTTTGTAAAAATCCGGTCACCCGGATGCTGCTGCCGGACGATCGCTAAGCCCGCCCTCCCGGCAACCGCACCACGAACCGCGCCCCGGCGATCCCCCCCGTTTCCGAGCACCGGTTCTCCGCCGCGATCCGCCCGCCATGGGCCTCGACGATCTGTTTGGAGATCGCGAGGCCCAGACCGGAATGGGTGCCGAAGCTCTCGCCGGCCGGCCGTTCGGTGTAGAAGCGGTCGAAGATCGCTTCGAGCTTGCCCTCGGGGATGCCCGGCCCGTCGTCTTCGATGGTCACGACCACCATGTCGCCTTCGCGGCCGGCGCGGATCGCGATTGTGCCGTCCTCGGGGCTGAACGACACGGCGTTGCCGATCAGGTTCTGGAAGACCTGGACCAGCCGCCCTTCCTTGCCTTCGACCGTCAGACGGTCGGTCCGGTTGGCGAGCGTCAAGGACAGCGTCGGCCCGGCGGAATCGTCGGGGCGGGTCGCGTCGTGGATCTCGACGAGCGTGCCCAGCATGGTGGCGAGTGCTACCGGTTCGCGTTCCAGCCGGCTCATCTCGGCATCCAGGCGCGAGGCGTCGGAAATGTCCGAGATCAGCCGGTCGAGCCGCTCGACATCGTGCTGGATGATCGCCATCAGGCGCCGCTGCTTGTCGGGATCCAGCACCCGCGCCGCCGTTTCGACCGCGCTGCGCAGCGAACTCAGCGGATTCTTGATCTCGTGGGCGACATCGGCGGCGAAGCGCTCGATCGCATCCATGCGCCGCCACAAGGCGCCGGTCATGTCGGCCAGCGCCACGCTCAGCTCGCCGATTTCGTCGCGCCGGCGACTGAAATCCGGAATGTCGACTTTGCGGCCGTTGCCGTGCCGAACGCCGTAAGCCGCTTCGGCCAGACGCCGCACCGGCTGGGCGATGGTCCGGGCGAGATAGAGCGACAGCAAGGTCGTCAGCACCAGGGTGAACAGCACCAGTTCGAGGATGTCGGTGCGCACCGAATTCACCTGCCGTTCGAGATCGGCCGAACTCTTGGAGACCATGACCGCTCCCAGCACTTGCTTGTACTGGCGCACCGGGACGGCTGCCGAGAGGACCAGCCCATGGGTCAGCGGATCGCTGCGCACGCCGGATTCGGTGTGGCCGCTCAGCGCGTCCAAGACTTCGGGGTAGTCGGAGGCCGTTTGCTCCGGGCTTTCCCGATAAGGCTGGTAATGCTCGCGCGCGCGCAGCAGCCCGGAGATCCAGTCGACCGCGCGGCTGATCGCGCCGGGCGCCGCCTCGTCCGGTGGCGGCAGTTCTTCGATCTGGATCGCCGGCTTCACCGGCGGCTGGCTGTCCGCGATCAAAGTCTGGTCGGTCTTGAACAGCCGGGCCCGGATATTGGTCGGCGCCACCAGGCTCTTCGCCATGTCCTGGGCCAGCGCCGGTGCCCATTCCTGTTCCTCGTCGCTCTGCAGGATGGCGCCGGCGGCCAGCGCATTGGCGATGATTCCGCCTTGAGTCTCGAGGCCCTGCAGCTCGGTATCGATGAGCCCGCGCTCATAGCGGCTGAGGAAGAAAATGCTGCCGCCGAGCACCACCACCGTCACCAGATTGACGGCGAGCACCCGCCGGGTGAGCGAGAATTTTCCGAACGGCGAGCGCCGCCAGAACCGGGCGAACCAGCCGCGGTGCGCCGGCGCGCGGTCGCGCTCAGCTTTCCTTGTAACGATAACCGACACCGTACAGCGTCTCGATATGGGTGAAATCGTCGTCGACGATCTTGAACTTCTTGCGCAGCCGCTTGATGTGGCTGTCGATCGTGCGGTCGTCGACATAGATGTGCTCGCCATAGGCGGCATCCATCAGCTGGTCCCGGTTCTTGACATGGCCGGGCCGGGCCGCGAGCGACTTCAAGATCAGGAATTCGGTGACGGTCAGCTCGACATGGCCGCCGCGCCAGGTGCAGAGATGGCGCGAACTGTCGAGCATCAGGTGGCCGCGCTGCATCACCGCATCGCTGTCGGCCGGGCTCTTCTCCTTGGACAGCTCGACTCGCCGCAGCAGCGCCCGGATCCGCTCGATCAGGAGCCGCTGGGAAAAGGGCTTGGTGATGTAGTCGTCGGCCCCCATCCGCAAGCCCAGCGCCTCGTCGATCTCGTCATCCTTGGATGTGAGGAAAATGACCGGCAGATTGCCTTGGCGGCGCAAATGGCCGAGCAGTTCCATGCCGTCCATCCGCGGCATCTTGACATCGAGAATGGCGACATCGACCGGCTTGGCCTGGATGCCGCGCAGCGCCTCGGCGCCGTCATTGTAGCAATGGACGACGAACCCTTCGGCCTCGAGCGTGATCGAGACGGAAGTCAGGATGTTCCGGTCGTCGTCGACGAGCGCAATCGTGTTGGTCACTTGGGTCCTCTCCGCGGGTGGCTGCATCGTTATAGGGCTCGGCGCGAAGTTCCGCCATGGCCTCCCGCGCGGCCGGGCGACTTGTACTGGGGGCCCTGATGCCCCATGATGGCGGGAAACCGTCCCGACAAAAACCCGAAAGCCCGAGGGAGGCATCGTGAAAACCAATATCCGAGCCCTGTCGACCAAACAGATCTGGACCGCACCGCTGGCGCTCGCCGCCGTCTTGGCCCTGGCGCCCGGCGCCAGGGCGGCCGACCCGATCAAGATCGCCGTGATCGCCGAAGCCCAATCGGTCGCGGGCTCCTCGCTGCCCCCGGCTGCCCAGCTGGCGGCCGACGAGATCAACGCCAAGGGCGGCGTCGACGGCAGGATGATCGAACTCGTCGACTACGACGATCATTCCTCGGCCGCCGAAGCCGTCCGGGCATTCCAGCGCGCCGTCACCGAGGACAAGGTCGATGCCGTCATCGCCAGCTATACCAGCGAAGTGGTGCTGGCCCTGGAACCTTGGGCGGCACGCCTGAAGACCGTCATGATCACGCCCGGGGCCGCCTCCGACGTCATCACGGAAAACATCGCCAAGGATTACGAGCACAATAAATACACGTTTCACGGCTATCTGACCTCGAGTTCGCTGGCCTCGCTGGTGTGCGACGCCGCGAAGGATCTGCTCATCGACACTTACAAGATGTCGACTTCGGTCATCGTCAGCGAGGACGCCGCCTGGACCAAGCCGCTCGACGACAGCTACGCCCTCTGCCTGCCCAAAGTCGGGCTCAAGGTCCTCGACCATATCCGCTTTTCGCCCGACACCACGGATTTCACGCCGATCTTCAACAAGGTCGAAGGCCTCGGGCCGGACGTCATCATCACCGGTATCTCCCATGTCGGGACCCAGCCGACGGTCCAGTGGAAGAGCCAGCAAGTGCCGATCCCGATGTTCGGCGTCTCCTCGCAGGCGACCAACTCGACCTTCTGGCAGGACACCAACGGCGCTACCGAAGGTGTCCTGTTCAATGCCGTCTCGGGACCGGGCGTCGCCGTGACGCCGAAGACGCTCCCCTTCGTCGAGGCGTACCAGAAACGGTTCGGGAATATTCCCTCTTATGCCGGCTACACAACCTATGACGAGGTCTATTACCTCGCCGACGCGATTCACCGCGCCGGTTCGACCGACGGCGACAAGCTGGTGACGGCGCTCGAGGCGACCGACTATATCGGCACGATCGGCCGGATCCAGTTCCTGCCCCCGGGCGACCCGCATGTCCATGGCTTGAAGATCGGCGCCGGTGCGATCACCGGGCTGATGCTGCAATGGCAGAACGGCAAGCAGGTCAATCTCTGGCCGAAGGAACTCGCCAACGCCTCGCTGCGGTTCCCGGCGTTCATCAAGCTGTCCCAGAATTGACGAGCACGGCGCCCTCGTCCCGGGACGAGGGCGCCGCCCGCTTCAGCCCTCTTCCGACAGGAGGTCGGGCGGCAATTGCCGCAGCAGCGGGCCCAGATGGCGCTCGTAGGGGCGCCACCGTCCGACGGCGGTTCGATAGATCGGCTGGCGGACCTGGGCGACGCTCGCCGTCAGCACCGGACGCCGGGTCCGGTGAAAGGCGAGACAGGCATCGTCCCAGTCGATACCGCAATAGGCCAGCAGGCGGCGCGCCTCGGTCTCGATATCGGCGACGAGATCCTCGTAGCGGATCTCCAGCATCGCCCCCTCGGGGAGAATGCGCCGCCAATGCGCCATGAGCGCGGCATAGTCGCGCCAATACCGCCCGAGTTCGCCCAGATCATAGCTGAAGCCTTGCCCCGAACCGAGGAAGAACTGGGAAAAGCATGACAGGCAGGTATCGACGGGATGGCGCCGCGTGTGGATGATCCGGGCGTTGGGCAGCACCAGGCGGATGAATCCGACATAGAAGAAATTCGCCGGCATCTTGTCGCTGATCCAAACCGCGTCGCCACCGCGCGCGCGCACCCGCTGCAGATAGCTCGCGCCGAGTTCCCGTAACTGCTGGGGGCTCAGTCCCGTGAGCGACTCGGGAAACGGGCCGGTCTTCGCGAGCTTCGACAGATCCTCGATTTCGCCGGCGCCGAATACCTTCGGGTGGCTCGCCAGGATCTGTTCGACCAGCGTCGTGCCCGAGCGCGGCATGCCGAGGATGAAGAGAGGGGCAGTCGACGGATCGCCGCTTCCCGCCTTCGCCCGCATCAGCTCGGGAGTAAAGACCTGCTTGATCCGCTCGAAATAGGCGTGCATCGCCGCCTCGTCATAGGCGAGTTCCCGCCGCTTCAGCGCGTTGCCCAGCGCCAGCTGGTGGAAGGCATCGTCGTAGCGCTGCAGATCGCCATAGCTGCGGCCGAGCGCGAAGTGCACCGGAATGCGCGCATTGCTGCTCAGTCCGCGCTTGTCGGCGGCGAGCGCCTCCATCGCCGGCAGGAGCGGATCGTCGGCTCGCAGCTTCTGGACCTCGACCAGATTGAGATAGGCGCCGGTGTATTTCGGATCGAGTGCCAAGGTCCGGCGCAAGGCAGCGGCCGCTTCGTCGAGCCGGCCCAGTTCCTTCAGCGTATTGCCGAGATTGCACAGCGCTTCGACATAATCGGGTTTCAAGGACAGCGCCCGCTGATAGCACGCGAGCGCCTCTTCGCCGCGGCCGAGCTGGCGCAACAGATTGCCGAGATTTTGATGCGCCTCGGCATAGCCCGGTTCGAGGGCGATGGCGCGCCGGAAATGCGTCTCCGCCTCTGCCGGACGGGCGGTGGCCTGCAGAGAATTGCCGAGATTATTGTGGCCGACGGCAAAGTCCGGGCTGATCGCCAGGATCTGCCGATACTGCACCATCGCCTCCTCGTGCCGGTCCAGGATCTGCAGCACGTTGCCGAGGTTGTTGCGGGCCGCGAACAGGCCCGGCTGCAGGGCCAGCGCCGTCTGATAATGCTGCACCGCCTCGTCGAAGCGCTTCAGGCCCTTGAGCGCAATGCCCAGATTATACTCGACTTCCGCCGATCGCGGGGCCTGCCGCAGGGCGCGGCGCAAGAGACTGCGCGCTTCCTCGAACCGGCCCTGCTGGCTGCGCAGGATCCCCAGCCCGTGCAGCGCGTCGACCTGATCGCGGTCGTGTTTGAGGACCCCCTGATAGAGCACCGCCGCTTCCGGCAATTTTCCTTGCTGATGGAGAGCAAAAGCTCGCTCGACGCTCATGATCGCAACGCCCGGGGCGAACGGGCGGTGCAGGAACCGGATGGCCCGGTCGTTCCGACCGGCGATCGTGCGGAGGTTGGCATGATCCTCGGTGCTCGCGACCCCGAAATTCGCTCCAGCCCGGGCCGGAGGCGAACCTCTTCTTTATCGCCCCCGGTACCGGGAGGCAACCCGGGGGCAATGTCGCACTCGAATCGATCGGCAGGTCGGACAAATCGCTCGAAGGACGCAGACAGTGGTTGCGCGGCATCCACGCTCGGCGATACCAATGACCGTCCCCCGCTTCCCGTCCGAACCCCGCCCCCGCCAGCCGCACCGGACAGCTCCTTCATGATTTTCTGGCAAATCCTGGTCGACGGCTTCGCGATCAGTGCGCTTTATGCCTTGGGCGCCACCGGGTTCACGCTGATCTTCGGCGTCTCCGGCGTGCTCAACCTGTCCCATGGTGCGATCATGGTCGCCGCCGCCGTCGCGGCTTGGGCAGCGACCGGGCTGCTGCATGCCGGCCCCTATGTCGGAGCGCTCGCCGGCATAGTCGTCGGCGTCCTGCTCGCTTTCGCCACATATGCTCTGACCGTTCGGCCGATCCAGCGCTCGCGCCGGATCGCCGAGGCGGAAAAAGAGATCTTCATCCTGACCGCCACGCTGCTCTGGGGCATCATCATCCAGGAGGCGATCGCCTATCTCTTCACCAACAACGCCAAGACGGTCTTGCCGATCGTCGAAGGAGTGGTGACGGTTCTGGGCGTGCGGACGCCGCGGAACGAATATTTCACGGCGGTGATTTGCTGGGCGGCGATCGGGCTGCTCTGGCTGTTCGTCAACCGGACCCGATCGGGCAAGGCCGTGCTCGCGGCATCGATGAACCCGCGCGGGGTGACCCTGCTCGGATTCGAACTCTCGACCATCTATCTCGTCGTGTGGGGGATCTACGGGCTGCTCGCGGGCAGTGCCGGCGTGCTGCTCGGCATGTTCCTGGGCGTCAGCTCCTACAGCGTCGGGCCGCTGACGGCGAGCGCCTTCTCGATCGTCGTTCTGGGCGGTCTCGGCAGCGTCTCGGGCTCGCTCATCGCGGCCTATGTCGTGGGCTATCTCGAGACGGCGACAGCCTATCTGGTCTCGCCGGAATATCGCACCATTCCGGCACTGCTGCTGCTCGTCGCCGTCATGTATCTGCGCCCTCAGGGCTTGTTCGGAAGGCGGTGACGGCACCATGCGCGCGCTCGTCGGTTCCCGCCTGTTCTGGTTCGGCGCCGTGGTCCTGGTCGCTGCCGCGGTCCTGCCGCTGTGGGTCTCGGGCTATGTGCTAGGCCTGCTGACGGTCGCCTATTATACGGCCGTCTTCGCCATGTCCTGGGATCTGCTGTTCGGTTTCGCCGGCGAGGTCAATTTCGGCCCGACGTTCCTGATCGGGCTCGGCGCTTATACTGCCGGCATCCTCGACAGCCAGTTCTCGCCGGACCTGTCGATCTGGTGGTGTATCCTGGCCGGTGCCGCGGCCGCCGTGGTCGGCGGCGTCGTGCTGGCGCTTCCCGCCTTGCGCGTGAGCGGACCCTATTTCGGCCTGACCACCCTGGTCGCCGTCCTGATGCTGCAGAATTTCATCGTCGTCTTCGCCGATCTGACCGGAGGCGAAATCGGGCTTCCCGTGCCCGACGTGATCACGATCGACGCCAAGCTGAATTATCTCATCGCTTTCGGCTTCATGCTGGTCGCCGGCGGGATCCTGTTCGGCTTGTCGCGCTCGGCGATCGGGCTCATCCTCCAGGCGAGCGGGCAGGATGCGGTTCAGGCCGGGGCCCTCGGGTTCAACGTCTCCAAGCACAAGCTCTTCGCCTTCGCCGTCAGCGCCTTCTTCTCGGGCCTCTCGGGCGCGCTCATGGTGTTCTACCTCGGCACCGCCTCGGTCGGGACCTTCGTCGATATCGGCGTCGGCGTGCAAGTCATCATCGCCGCGGTGCTGGGCGGACGCCGCACCGTGCTGGGCGCGGCGATCGGTGCCGTGTTCCTGATCGTCATGGGCGAGGGGCTGCGGCCGCTCGGCGAGTTGGCGACGCTCATCGTCTCGGTCACGGCATTGCTGGTCATTCTGTTTTTTCCGAACGGCTTTCTCGGCATGATCCGAGGCGGATCGCGAGCATGAACGACGCCCCGATGCTGGAAGTGAGCGGCCTCACCAAGCGCTTCGGCGGGCTGGTCGCCGTCAAGGATCTGGAGTTCGAGATCCGTCCCGGCGAGATTCTGGGCCTGATCGGCCCGAACGGCTCCGGCAAATCGACCGTGATGAAGATGATCATGGGCGTGGTGCGGCCGAGCAGCGGCTCGATCAAGCTCGACGGCGTCGAACTCGCCGGATTGCCCGCGCACAAGATCGCCCGCCGCGGCGTCGGGCTGGTGTTCCAGCATTCGCGCCCGCTCAACCGGCAGACCGTGCTCGAAAACATCAAGGTGGCGCTGCTGCCCGACAGTCTGTTGGCACTCTTCGCCGATCGCGGCGTCGACGGCCAGGCGCGCGCGATCGCCGAGCGGGTCGGGCTCGGCCATCTCCTCGACCGCAAGCCGCCGACACTCGCCTTCGCCGATCTGCGCCGGCTCGAACTGGCCAAGGCGGTCGCCCGCCACCCGAAGCTGGTGCTGGTCGATGAACCCTTTGCCGGGCTGACCGCGTCGGAGGTCGGACAGTTCTCGACTCTGATCAAGGAATTTCGCGACGACGGCCGCGCCGTGCTGCTGGTCGACCATAACGTCAAGAGCGTCTCGGCCCTGGTCGATCGGGTGCTGGCCCTCTATCTCGGCGAGCGCATCGCCGAAGGCTCGGCCGCCGACGTGATGCAGGACGAGACGGTGCGCCGTGTCTATCTCGGCGGTGCCCTGACCGGCAGTACCCGATCCCGGCAATTTGCCGCCGACTCGGCGCCGGTGCTGACGGTCGAGACGGTGAGCGTGCTCTATGGCAAGGCCCAGGCGCTCCAGGGCGTATCCCTGTATGTTCATGAAGGCGAATTCGTTTCGCTGGTGGGTTTGAACGGCGCCGGCAAGACCACGCTCTTCAACGCGATCTGCGGGCTGGTGCCCTATTCCGGTGCGATCAGATGGGGCGGTACCGCGCTCGACGGCCGCAGCCCGGCCTCGATCGCGCGGGGCGGCATCGTTCAATGCCCGGAGACCCGCGAGCTCTTCGGCGACATGAGCGTGCGCGAGAACCTCGAACTCGGCGGCGATCATCTCGACACGGCCGAACGGCTCGAACGGCTCGACTGGCTCTACGATCTGTTCCCGATCCTGAAGGGCCGCCAGGCTCAGAACGCCCGCACGCTCAGCGGCGGGGAGCAACAGATGCTGGCCATCGCCCGTGCCCTGATGATGAAGCCGAAGCTTCTGATCCTCGACGAGCCGACCCTGGGGCTGGCCCCGGTGATTTTGGAGACTCTGTCCAAGGCCCTGGAACGGCTGCGCCGGGACTCACCCATCACCATTCTGCTCGGCGAGCAGAACGTCACCTTCGCGCTCCCCCATGCCGACCGCGTCTATGTCCTGGACCACGCCCGCATCGCCTGGGAAGGCCCGCCCGGCCGCTTCGAGGCCGAGGCGGCGCAGCATTATTTGTGAGCGGCGAGACAAAACTCTTTCGTCGGGTGCGCCATTCAGGGTTCGCGCGGGAGCCAGCCAGCCCCTCTCCACCGGTGATTTGATATGGGGATAATACTTGCCCCAAGGCATTAATTATTGCCACATGCATGGAGCATTTGCCCTGTGAAAACATGAAACCGTCACGTCCCCAGAGCCACCTGCGGTGCCCGCTGAATATGATTCCGGGCAGCGAAACGCATATCCGCCTCCTGCGCGAATTGCTTCGACACCGTGGCATGTTGGGTGCGACCAGGCTGGCACGAGACGCCGGATTGTCGAGATATGGTGCGCGCGTCGCATTGAACTCGCTGGCCGAGGCCGCGATCGTCGAGGCGCTCGGCAGCGGCCGGACGATCCTTTACCGCGTAGACATGCGCCATCCGTTCGCGAACGTAGTGGCCGAACTCTTCCCAGCCGAGGAGGCGAGAACGGCTCGGCCCGCCAGGGCACGTCGCTGTGCCAGGTGTTCTCCCGACCACGGCTCTCGCGGTCGTGGGTAATGGCCAGCACTTCCGGATAGCCGGGCTTGTGCGGCGCGAAGGGGTGGATTTCCAAGGTGCCGAACGAGCGGGCGAAGGCCAGATGCTGGTGGGTGCCGATGTGCTGATCGCGGAAGAACAGCTCCTTCCACTCGAGCAGGGCCGAGTGCAGGGCGGCCCGGGTGTCGGGCGGCAGAGGCCGGGCCAGATCGAGCCCCCGGATCTCGGCGCCGATCGCCGGGCTCAAAGGGTCGATGTCCAATCCGCAAATGTCGATGCGTCGCGCCGATAGAGTCATGGAAATTCCTCCCTCTGCCGGTGTCTCCCGGCTCTTCGGCCGAGCCTGGCGCCGGTCCCGGCGAAACGCATCGGGAAATCGCCGCGGCTTGGTGATCACGCGAAAACGATGCGGGGAAAATAGAACGAGACGACCCAATTGGGCAGATCGACGATTTCGCTGATCCGCAGATCGCCGCAGACCGAACAGAGCATGTAGGCGTCGACCGGTGCCAGACCATGGGCAGCGGCCAGCAGGTCGATCATCCGGCTGACGGCTTCCTTCGCCCCGGTCATGAGATCGGGGCCGACGCCGGTCGTGACCTCGTAGCCCTTTTCGTCGAGGTGGCGCGCAACCGGTCCCGGTGTCGTGAAACGCGGCGATTGCAGCCCGGCCTGTTTCACCAGATCGAGAGTGAGGACGACCGACATCGGGCTTTCGATCGCCGTGCCGCAGATTTCGCCGTCGCCTTGGGCGGCATGAGTGTCGCCCACGGAAAACAGCCCGCCCGCGACTTCGACCGGCAGGTAGAGGACGGTCCCGGTCGAGAGATCGCGGACATCCATATTGCCGCCCGTGCGGCGCGGCGGCACGATCGAATGGCGGCCGGGCTCGGCCAGGGCCAGACCGATGGTGCCGGTGAAGGGCTTCAGGGGGACCCTGCCCAACGGCGAAAAAGCGGCGGGCGCCAGGCTCAGCCGGTCATAGGACCAGAGATGCAGGGCCGGCTCCTTGAACTGATCGGCCAACAGGCCGAACCCGGGAATATTGGCGGTCCAGCCGAAGCCGGACGCGATGAACGCGCCGAAGGTGATTTTCACCGCATCGCCGGGCTCGGCGCCGTCGATGAAGACCGGGCCCGTGACTGGATTGATTCGACCGAAATCGAGAGTCGCGACATCGGCGAGCGTGCTGGTCGGCAGAATCTGTCCGCCCGACGCATCCGGACAGTCGAACTCGATGGTGGTTCCGGGGTCGACGGTCAGGACCGGCGGGATCGAACGATCCCAGCCGAAATGATGGTGATCCTTGTGGATGGTGTGATGGATTTTGGCGGACATGGTCGGCAAACTCGGCGTCGGGGTTGAGATCTCAGCGCCAAGGTCGACGATGCCGCGGCGTTGATCAAGTCCAAGATTTGCCGAACGCGCCTCGGCGCTGATCTCTCCGGGATCCGAACCGCCGCGTGGGCGGCGGTTCGTTCCGTCCCATCGACCGGCGTTCAGTCGCCGCCGAGCGCCGCCCAGAATGCGCAATTATGGTCCGTGGCGAAATCGACGGTCTGGGTCGGCGTCGACGGGACCAGGGATTGGAAGTTACCGAGGCGGGCCGAAAACCGGGGCCAGCCCGGCACGACTGCGAAGTCCGGGGCCCCTTCGCTCGCGAAGCTGGTCCAATAGCGATCCATCGTCTCGGACAAGGTCAGCTGGGCGGCCGTGTAGCTCGCCGTCTGAGGGAGCGCGAACAGATACTGGATTTCCGACGCATGGGCAGCACCATAGGGAAATGTCGTCGGCGGCAGGAACAATTCGGGCGCGTTCTCGTCGGCGAATTCATAGGCGAACACGGGCACGAATTTCGAAGCCAGCTGGTCGAGCGTGAGCGCCGGGCAGGAGAAGAAGCCGTCGGTGATCAGTGTCGCCACGGCCAGATCGGGGCTGGGGTAATCGCTCAGCGGATAGTGCGCCATGACCGCCGGCACTGCCGCGGTTCCGACCTCGGCCGCGATCACCGCCGGATATTCGGCGGCCGTGATCGGCCCGCCGACGAAGTTGAAATCCAGCGCCACGAACAGGCGGAACTCGTCGTGATTGGTGCCGTTCAAAATCGGCACATGGTTGAACCGCCCGTCGCTGAAGGCGATGCCGGGGCTCACCGGGATCACGTGTCCGTCGATGACCGGGTTGGCCCCACTGCCCTGATCGGCGAGCAAGGTGGCGACCGGAACGGCGCGCAGGCAGGCAGCGGTCGCGCCGGGGCATCCCACGGCAGCCGCGAAGGCCTCTCCCTGCGTCTCGGCTGACGCTTGCGTGGGCAAGGTCAGCGCCGAGCCGCTTTCGATGATGGCGCGTTGAAACAGGCCGGCAGCGGTGGGCGAGACCAGATGGGCGACGACCGCGGCCCCGCCGGCGGACTCGCCGAAGATCGTCACATTCTCGGGATCGCCGCCGAACGCCGCGATGTTCTGCCGAACCCATTTCAAGGCGAATTGCTGATCTTGGATGGCGTAGTTGCCGGTGATGCCGGCCGAGTTTTCCGCGGCGAAAGCAGGAAGTGCCAGAAAGCCCAGGGCGCCGAGGCGATAATTGACCGTGACGACGATCGTATCGTTCTGGGCGATGAACTTCGAGGCGCCGTAATCATCGCTCTCGCCGACGACGAAGGCACCGCCATGGAACCAGACCATGACCGGATGACGCTGGAAGGGATTGGGCGAGCTCCCGTCCGGGACATAGATATTGAGATAGAGGCAATCTTCCGAATTGGACGCGATGCCGAAGGGCGAGGCGACCTGCGCACAATGCGGGGCGAACGACGTCGCCTGGAACGGATCGGCGAGGGGAGCGGCCGGCTGCGGCGGCATCCAGCGCAAAGCCCCGATCGGCGGGGCGGCATAGGGAATACCGAGAAACTCGACGTAGCCGGGAACCGCCACGCCCTCGATCGTGCCGCTCGGGGTCTTCACCGACGTGGATTGTGCCCAGGCGGACGGGACGGCGCCGAGTGCTATCGCCGCCCCGAGAATCAGTCGCCCGGCGACGGACGAGAGACTCTTCCATCTTCTGCGTTCCGACATGATGTTTCCTCCATTGTTTTTATCGGGCGCGCCGGTTCGCCGGCGACCCGCTACCCGCGCAAGCCGTTGGTCATCGGCTTGTCGTCCCAGAATTGGCGGATCTCGCTGCGGGGATCGCTTTCCTGTCTGGTATCGATGTCGAACACCATGGTCAGTCGGTGCTCGGGCTCATAAGGCTTCCAGGTCGGGATGGCGGGATTGTTCGGGTCGCCGGTCCGCGCGAAGGCGACCCACGAAGCGGCCAGGCGATCGCTCATGATCTTCCGCTCCGGATCGGCTCGGTCGTTCTTGAAGCTGGCGCCGACATCGAGCCCGTGTACCGCGCCGAACTTCCCGGCGAGCGGTGCCGCCCAGAGATACATGTAGGCCGGGGCGCGCCCTTGCGCGGCTTTGCGCTCGGCTTGGGTGATCGCGGAGCGGCGGAAGCCCGAATCGGTGATGATCTGCGCCTGCACCAGGAAGGGCGATTTCTGCGGCTCGAGCTTCCGGTAGAGCGCCAGAATCTCGTCCGCCTTGCCGGGGAAGCGCTTGTCGACGACGGCGCGGAGGCCGGCTTCGTCCAGGTCGAAATTGGTCAGAGCCAAGGCGGCGTCTTCGAGGGTGGTCGATATGATGACCGGTATGTCGGCCGATTCATCGGGTGCTGCCGGATCCCAAGGATGATGCGGCAGGTATTTGCCGTCGATCACCGGCGCGAAACCGGCGGCAGTCGTCGCTTGCGCCTGCAGCAATTCCTGCCAGGAGAGCTTCTGGAGATCGGCGATCCGGTTCTTGGGCAATCCCAGGGTCGCCAGCAGCTTCTCGGCCGCCTCCGTTCCGGCTTCGCGGGTCGTCAGCTTCAAGGCCGAGCCGCTTTGCACGGCGGCACGATGAAACAGCCCCTTCGCCTGCGGATTGGCCAGCATGGTCGAGGTCTTGGCCCCGCCCCCGGACTGGCCGAAGATGAACACCTTTCCCGGATCACCGCCGAAATTCCCGATATTGTCGCGCACCCATTCGAGGGCGGCCGTCATGTCCATGACACCGGCGACACCGGAGAGGGCGAATTCCGGCGGTGCCCCCAAATCGGCCAGGTGGAGATAGCCGAAGCTCGCCAGGCGGTGATTCACGGTGACGACGACGACATCGCCGAACAGCGCCAGTTGGGCCCCGTCGAAACCCGGCGCATTGCCCGAACCCGTCATCCAGCCGCCGCCATGGAAGGACACCATGACCGGCCTCTTGGCGCCGTCATCGACGCCCGGCGTCCAGACATTGAGGGTCAGGCAATCCTCGCCCATGCCGCCCGATTGCTGATCCCATTGGATCATCATGCCGTACTCGCTGCGCAGATCGGCGAGCGTCTGCGGGTTGACCTGGCCATGGGCGAAGCACTCGCGCACCGCGGTCCAGGGCTCGGGCTTTCTCGGCGGCATGTAGCGGTTACGGCCGCCGGTAGGCGCACCATAGGGCACGCCCTTGAATTCCTTGATCCCGGCATTGGCCATTCCTTGGATCTTGCCTGCAGTCGTTTCCACCGTCCAAAAGATCTGCCCCGCGGTGCCGCTGCCCGAGGTCGGTCTCGGCGCGGGTGCGGGAGCCGATTGCGCGTTGGCGGCACCGGCTGCGACGGCGATCAGCAACGGGGCGCCGGCGAGGACGGCGCGGCGCGTGGTTCCAGACGAGCGGGGTGGTGCCGACGACATCTCTTCCTCCCTGTTTTGGAGGGATAATACGCCCCGATGGGTTGTAGTCAACGCTCACTATAATTCCTCGAGGTGCGTGTCGTAGAACCGCGCCCGCGACGCCCGGAGCCGTTGCAGCACCGGTTCCGGCGACAGCTTGCCGCCGCTCAGCATCGAGTCGATCGCGAGGCCCCGGAGGGCCGTGAGGGTGAAGCGCCGTTCGTCCAGCACTTCGTTGCCCTCGTCGCGCAGTGCGCTGGGGTCGGCCAGCCGGCGTGCCCCGCGACTCAGCCCCGATTCGAACTTTTCGGCGAAGTCGGCGATCCGTGCGGCCAATTCGGGGTCGTGGCGCGTGGCGATGGTGATTTCCAACAACGCCAGTGCTTCCGGTCGCTGCAGGGCCGCCCAGATCACGTCGACTGCACTGATGAACCGGTCGCGACCCGCCGGCTTCTGGGTCAAGCTCGCCGAAATGAACTCGCCCTGTGACTTGGCGGCATAGGCGGCGACTGCGAGGATCAGCTCGACCCGGGTCGGAAACTGGTGCAACAACGAGCCGCGCGCAACCTTGGCCTCGCTCGCCACTCGGACCGTGCTGGTCTCCGCATAGCCGGATTGGTTCAGGCATCGGATCGCCGCCGCCAAAATTTTGGCGCGGGTCGCGGCACGCCGCACGGCATGGGTGCCGCGCCGGGAGGAGGCACTGTTGGCAAGATCCGTCACTCTCTCGCTCCGCCCGACTGCCGAGCCGAAGGAAAGTGTCCGTGAACGCGCCTATTCTCGCAACTAAATTATCTCGGCCGGAGGTCCGGACAGGCTGATCCGGCCGAGGCAGAATAACGCCCCGGCTGCTCGGCGCCCCAGGACGGGCACGAATTGCCGGCTCCGGCGAAGGGTCAGTCCGCCGACCCGATCTGCGGCTGCAGTCCGCCGAGGTAATCTCGGGCGAGAAGTTCCGCGATCTGCACGGCGTTCAAGGCGGCCCCTTTGCGCAGATTGTCGGCCACGACCCAGAGATTGAGGCCGTGCTTCACCGTCGTGTCCCGGCGGATCCGGCTGACGAAGACCATGTCTTCGCCGGCGCATTCCTGGGGTGTCACATAGCCTTCATCGACCCGGTGATCGACGACCGAGAGGCCGGGAGCGGATTTGAGCGCGGCGCGTGCCTGCTCGACCGTGATCGGGCGCTCGAATTCGATATTGACCGCTTCGGCATGGCCGATGAAGACCGGGACGCGCACACAGGTGGCCGTGACGGCGATCTCGGGGTCGAGGATCTTGCGGGTCTCGACCGCGAGCTTCCATTCCTCCTTGGTAACACCGTCATCCATGAACATGTCGATATGCGGGATGACGTTGAAGGCGATCCGCTTGGTGAAGTGCTCCGGCGTGATCGCATCGTTCACATAGACGGCGCGCGTCTGGTTGAAGAGCTCGTCCATCGCCTCCTTGCCGGCACCGGACACGGATTGATATGTGGCCACCACCACGCGCGTGATCTTGGCCAGACGATGCAGCGGCGCCAGCGCCACGACCAGCTGGATGGTCGAACAGTTCGGGTTGGCGATGATATGGCGCTTGGCGTAACGGGCGATCGCTTGCGGATTGACCTCGGGCACGACCAGCGGCACGTCGGGGTCCATGCGGAATTGCGAAGTATTGTCGATCACGACCGTCCCGGCCTTGGCCGCGCGCGGGGCGTGGACGGCCGAAATCCGGGCGCCGGGCGAGAACAGTGCGATGTCGATGCCTTTGAAATCGAAGGTGTCCAGGTCGCGGACCTTCAGCGTATCGTCTTCGCCGAAGGAGACTTCGGCCCCGACCGAGCGGGTCGAGGCGAGGGCGACCGCCTCGTCGACCGGAAACTCGCGCTCGGCCAGAATCTGCAGGATTTCACGCCCGACATTGCCGGTGGCGCCGACCACGGCGACTCGATACCCCATGGAGATGTCCTTCGGCTCTTTTCAAAGAAGCGATGCGATCATACTCTCGGGCTGCGCGGCCCATCGCGGGAGGATTCGCATGGCAGACCGATTGGTTGCCGAATGTCTCGTCCCCGCTCGGGCCAAACACCCTGAACCTCAACAGCTTCAAGGGGCCGAAATTCCTGCGGAAGCCGTACGAGCGGGGAATAACCGATGCACTCGCCACATCCGAAGATTTTGAGAGTCGTCGATCGATATACGCATCGGGAGCATCGCCATCGGGTGCGCGCGCTGATTTTGGCCACTGCCTCGGGCGTCGCTACGATACCGCCGGCGCACGCGACGGCACAGGATTCGCCGCGGAGCGAAGCCGCTGAAGTCGAAGCGTTGATGACGCGGGTAGCGCCACCCTCGGCGGCGGCGGTCGAGACCTTCAAGAGTGCAGGGATGAAAGATGTCGCACCACACGGTCTGACGCCTCCCGAGCGAGCGAAGGTGGCCGCTGCGCTGGCGTCGCTCCCGGCGTTCAGCAAGCACGTGCTCGAGAAGAGGCTGCACAACCTCGCCTTCGTCGACGGTATTCCAGGTGCGGGCACCGGGCTCACCTCGCGGATGGAAGATACCGAGTTCTTTGACATCACCCTGCGCGCCAGCATCGTGGACGAGCCGCTCTCGACGTTCCTGACGACCAAAGAGCAGTACGTGTTTACCGGCGACGGTTCCGGGATGACCGTCGCGGTCACCGGGACGGGCACCGATGCGCTGACCTACGTTCTGCTGCACGAGTCCACACATGTCGTGGATCGCACTTGCGGCATCACGGCCGAGCCGCGAAGCAACTTCGAGACCGGCATCTGGACGAGTGACCATGACATGGTGCCGCCACTGGCATCGTCGGTCGCGGCGACGACCTATTTTCGCAGGGCGCCCCCGGTCGACGTTGCGAAGGCGGCGAGCGTGTACGATGCGCTGGCGCAAACGCCATTCGTGAGTTTGTACGCAACGGCGTCCGCGTCGGAGGATTTTGCGGAGCTCGTTGCCTGGCACCAGATCCTGAAGCAACATCACGGGAATCTGGTGATCGAACTGAACGACGCCAGCGGCAAGAGTGCGAGACGCTGGGAGCCGCTGACTTTCCCTGGAGTACAAAAGCGCTTTGTCAATGTGGACGAGCTTCTCGCGTCGGAAGGGCCTTGCCCCGGCTTGTCGTAGGCCCCCGGCACACGCCGATCGAAACGACGACGGGTCGAGGCGAGGGCGCGAGACGACCGGCCGAAGCCCCATGACTTCGTGCCGAGCGAACTCCACGATCACCGTTCCGCAGGCAGCGCCTCGCCGGGGAATTCGCATGGCGGGCCGGCCGGCGACTCCTAAACCTGAAGGCGACAGTTCGTCGCTTGCGGTACTTTCCAAAAGCCTCGATACTCTCGCGGATGAAGCCTGATTCGCCTCGGCTTCAGGTTCCATCGGGCCGGCGTGATCGAAGGGCAACCGGGAGCGGGATGTGACGACCTTCGAGATCAAACAGACCGATCGGTTGCTGAATATCTCGTCCCCGCTCGGCGACGACGCGCTGATCCTCACCGGATTCAAGGGGACCGAGCGACTCTCCGGTCTGTTCCAGTTTCGTCTGGATCTGGTCTCGCCCGATCTCGACATCGCGCCGGAGGCTATTCTCGGGCGCGAGATCGGCTGGTCGGTCCGCCGGCCGGGCGGCGAGCGCCGGCCCTTCCATGGCGTGGTCGGGCGCCTGGGCGGCGGCGGCACGTTCGGGCGCGATTACCGCTGGTACTATCTCGAGGTCATGCCCGCTTTCTGGCTTCTGACGCACACTGCCAATTGCCGGATCTTCCAGCATCTGACCGTACCCGAGATCATTCAGCAGGTGCTCTGCCAATATCCGGACATGGTTTTCGATCTTTCGGGCGTAACTGCGGCGCACCCGCCGCACGAATATTGCGTTCAATACAACGAGTCGGACTTCACCTTTCTGTCTCGACTGATGGAGGACGAAGGCATCTTCTACTATTTCCGGCACGAGGTTGACCGCCACGTAATGGTCATGGCCGACGGCAACGCCGCTTTCTTCGACTGTCTGGGTGCAGTCGCGCGGTTTGGGGTCAATCCCGATGTCGAAGCCTATATCTCGCGCTGGCAAAGACGCCGTCAGTTTCGCGGCGGGCGCTGGACCCAGCGCGACTATAATTTCCAGACTCCGGCCAGTGCCCTGCAATGTTCGGTCAACACCGTGCTCGACGTGCCGAGTTTCAAGCCGTTCGAGTATTTCGGCTATACCGGCGGCTACATGACCGCCAGCTGGGGCGAGGCGCGCACGCGGCTGCGCATGGAGGCCGAGGAAGCGTTCTACGAGGTGATCGAGGCCGAGAGCACCAGTTGCGATATGGCGACCGGCGGCCGTTTCGTCCTCGCCCCGGAGAATGTCTATGACGATCAGGAGCAGGCTCATTTCCTGCTGAGCCTGACTCATCAGGCGACCGATTTCTCGCATGTCAGCGGCGAGGGCACGGGCGAGCCGCCGGACTATCGCAACAGCTTCACCTGCATGTCCGAGAGCATCCCCTACCGGCCGGAGCGCACGACGCCGCGCCCGGTCATGGGCGGTCCGCAGCCGGCGCTGGTCACCGGCCCGCCCGGCGAGGAACAATATTACGACCAGTATGGCCGCATCAAAGTCCAGTTTCCTTGGGACCGTTATGGCCGGGATGACGAGAACAGCTCATGCTTCATCCGGGTGGCGCAGCCCTGGGCGGGAACGCATTGGGGCAGCCAGTTCCTGCCGCGTATCGGCATGGAGGTGCTGGTCGATTTCCTCGAGGGCGATCCGGACCGGCCCTTCGTCGTCGCCAGCGCCTACAACGCCGTCAACATGCCGCCCTATGCCCTGCCGCAGAACAAGACGCAGAGCGGTATCAAGAGCCACAGCACGATCGGCGGCGGCCCGGACAATTACAACGAGCTCCGCTTCGAGGACATGATCGGCGCGGAGCAGGTCGTGTTCCAGGCCGAGAAGGATCATCTCGGCCTGGTCAAGAACGACGAGACCTGGCTCGTGCGCCACGACCGCACCGAGACCGTCGGCCACGACGAGACGATCGATATCGGGCACGACCGGACCGAGACGGTCGAGCACGATGAAACCATCACGATCGGGAACGACCGGACCGAAATCGTCGGGCACGACGAGACGATCACGATTCGGCACGACCGCACCGAGACGGTCGAGAATGACGAAACCATCACCATCAAGAACGACCGGACCGAGACGATCGAAGAGGGCGACGAAACGATCGCCATCCTGCAGGGCGACCGCTCGGTCACGCTGAACCAGGGCGATGACAGCCTCGAGCTGGGGCAGGGCAACCGCTCGGTGACGCTGGACGAAGGCGATCACAGCCTCTTTCTGGGGCTCGGCGATCGGACGGTGACGCTGGGCCGGGGCGACGACACGCTGACCCTGCAATCGGGCGATCTCACCGTCACGGTCAGCCAGGGCAAGATCTCGCTCCAGGCCCAGCAGTCGATCGAGCTCGTGGTCGGGGGTTCGACGCTGACCATCGACCAGACCGGCATTTCGATGAGCGGGATGATGATCAGCATCAACGGGCAATTGATGACCCAGGTCTCCGGGGTGATGACCACACTCAGCGGCGACGCGATGGTCGTGATTGCCGGCGGCCTGATCGAGATCGGCTGAGACGGCGATGGGCGAGGACGAATATTTCAAGTTTGCCCCAGCGGAGCCGGCCGATCTCGCCCGGCGGCTGATCCTCGACGAAGCCGCATGCGCCTTGCTGATGCCGGAGCAGAGCGTCGCCGAATTCGTCGTCGATCTGGCCGGGGTCGGGCAGTTTCCGGCAGCCATCGCCGTTCTGGCGCACGCGCTGCCCAAGCGCGAGGCCGTGTGGTGGGGCTGCGTCGCGGTCCGGCTGGCAACGGCACCGACAGCAGACTCGCCGGCCGACGCGGCGTTGCGGGCAGCCGAAGCCTGGGTCTATCAGCCGCTCGAACAAAACCGGCAGGCGGCGCGGGAAGCGGCCGCGCGCGCCGGACTCCGCACACCGGCCGGCTGGGCCGCGATCGCCGCCTTCTGGTCGAGCGGCAGCATGGCGCCGCCCGATACGCCCGAGGTTCTCCCGAAAGAGGATCTGACGGCGCGGGCCGTCGCCGGCGCAGTGACGCTCGCCGCCGTCCAGGCCGACACCGAGCATACCGGCGTCGGATTCGAGGCGATCATCGGATTGGGCCTCGACATCGCCCGCGGCGGCGATGGTCGCCATATGCCGGGCTGAGGGCCGCCGCGAGGGGGCCGAGCCGCCGGCGCCGTAGCCTCTGCCAGCGACCGAGATCAGGCCAGTTGCGACTCCGAAGGCGGTGGGGCGCCGCCGCCGCCACTGCTCGAAATTCTGACGGCGGGAAACCCTTCGACGATTTTGCCGCCGTGAGCAGTCGCGTCGGCCACCCGGGCTGCCGGCAAACCGCCGATCAGCACGCCGGTGGCGCCGGTGACGATAGTGTCCAGCGGGCCGATGCAGACCGCGAGATCGGTCACCCGTGCGGCCGGCATGCCGCCAATCCGAACATGAGGGCATCCAGGGGCGACGATCGGCCCGCCGATATGAGCCACCATGCCCGTGACCATAGGACAGACATGGGCATCGGTCACCCGGGCAGCCAGTCGGCCGCTACATTGGAGATCGGGCGACGGAAGGAGCTCGAGATCCAGGGGCCAGACCACCGCTTGGACGAACGCCACCACTTCCACGCTAGTCGGGACTCGCCCGGCACCGTCGTTTTTTCTCGTGTCCGGCGTCTGATCCGATTTGACCGGGCCCAGAGGCGTATCGTCAGGGACGACCTCGATTTCGACGTAATCGATCTTGCTCGGCGCACGTTTCTTGTCGCCGTCCTTGAAATACTTGATTTCCTTACCGACCAGGTAGGCATAGGCAGCGCGGCTGAGATCGAGAACACGTTTTTTGCCGCCAATGCCGGGACCGGTATCATTCAGGTCGACGATAACAGCCTTGCCGTAGTTCTCCTTGTCCGTCGGGCTGAAGTTGGTGACTTTCAGTCTGAGGACGCGCTTCGAACCGTACCGCACACCACCTGCAAACCGATAGAAGCCGAGGACAGCCGCGGAAAACTTCTCATGGGAATATTTCTCTTTGCCATGAGCGGTTGGCTTGCCGACGAAGCCGTCGGCGTACGTCGATGCTTCGCCCTTGGTCGGCACCTTCGCGGGATCTGGTTCCGAATTGGCAGCCTTGTGGCGCTTTCCGGGTTTCGGGGGTTTCATGACGCACTCTCTGCGCGATGCGGTTGAAGGTACGACGATACTAAATCACAGGCTCCTTTGCACAGGCATTGCGCACTGCCGCCCGAGCTCTGTCGCGGAGCCGATTCATCCACGCCCTGCTGTCGGAGCGTCCGGTGTCCGCTGCAGCTCCGCGCGGGCCCGGCCGGGATGACAATACAATCGTAACTAACTGGTAATCCATGAATATTTCTGTTATTATCTCCTGCACATAACCTGCACGGGTACGGAAGATCAAGCACTTACGCCGCCAGGATACACATAATCTGCACAGACGGAGGCCTCCCATGACCTTCATGATCGATACGCAGGAGCTGAAAAGCGGGCTCGTGATCTTCCGCCGCGCCGACGTCCGGCACCGCAACTGGTACTGCCGGATTAAGCTGCCCTCCGAGGATCGTTACAAGACAATTTCCCTCAAAACCGCCGACCTCACGGAGGCGCGGAATAAGGCGTTCGACCAGGACGCCGATGTGCGTTTCCGGCTCAAGCACGACGTGCCGATATTCAATCATCCCTTCCGCGCGGTCGCGGCGGAATATCTGGTGACGCAGGAGGCGCGAGCGAAACACGGCGAGATCAGCAAACTCCGCCCGAAGAAGATCAAGGCTGTGATCGAGGGCGCGCTGGAAGCCTATGTCGGATCGACCCAGGTGCACCTGATCGGCGACGACCTCTGGAGCGGCTATCCCGCCTGGCGCCGCGAGAACGGCGCGGGCCGCAACAAGCGCAACGGAGTGCGCGAAATCTCAGCCGAGATGGCTGCCGACTTGGCCGCTCGCGACGCGGCCGCCCGCGCCAAGGCCATACAGGCGCGGGGCATTCGGCAATCTCGGAAGTCGGCTTCCGAAGCCGCACCGGCCGACAACGTCACGGTAGCCCTCATCAGCGACTCTACCATCCGCTTCGAGATGTCGATTTTCGGCGCGGTCATGAACTACGCGATCAAGAAGCGCTACGTTCCCGCCAGCCGGCGTTTCGACGAGCGCCCGAAGCTCAAGATCATGCGGCGGGACGAGTTCACGCTGGAGGAATACCGGAATCTGCACACCGTGGCCCGCTCATGGGTCAAGCAGGCGATCCGGCCGTCTAGCACCTGGTATCGGACGGTCGCCTATAACTTCATCTTGATCATGTGCAGTACGGGCATGCGCCCGTCGGAAGCCAAGAATCTCCGCTGGCGCGATATCACCACCGGCAAGGACCGGGAGGGCCGCGAGTTGGTGATCCTGTTCGTCCAGGGCAAGGGCAAGTCGCGCAAGCTGGTCGCGCCCAAGAGCGTCGGCGACTATTTCGAGCGCATCCGCGAAGCCACGCGGCAATATCGGTGTGAAGCGGCAGAGGTGGACGAAAGCGACGAAACGCTAGAAATCGTGTTTCGGCCGGAAAATCCGGTGTTCACCACCATTACCGGCGAACCCGCCAAATCCCTCTATCAGGCCATGATCGAGGACCTTCTGATCAAAGCCAAACTGCGGGAGGGCGCGTCGGGCATCCCCCGCTCCACCTATTGCTTCCGGCATACCTACGCCACCTTCCGGCTCGCCGAGGGGGTGGACGTGTATTTCCTGGCCGAGCAGATGGGAACTTCGGTTAAGATGATCGAAGAGCATTATGGCCACGTCAACACCGTCAAGCATGCAAACCTTGTGCTCCAGGGCATGAGCGGATGGGACCCCGGTGCCGCCGTCACCGAGATCGCGGCGGAAGACGCCAAGGTGTCGCGAGTCCCCCGAGCAAAAGACAGGACCACCGGGCCGGACGGCGGGTCCCGCCGCCGCACATCGAACAACTAGACCATCAGGCGGCGTCGGGCTCCGATGCCGCACCTTCCGGTTTGCTCTCCTCCGATCCGGCGCGCCCGAGGGCGCTCTTGGCCCGGGGAGGAAGTTTTCGGCGGAACAGCCGCGCCGAGTTCGACGCGGTCCGCCCATGCTGAACAGGACGCGGGCTTGGAAGCCCAAAAGCGGCTTGTCCCTGACCGAAAACCGGGTGCCGTCCGCGCATCGAGTTCGAGAAGCAGGCAGCCTTCCGGTGATCTTCTTGTTCGAGGGCAGGGCTACGCAGGTGGCGAAAAATCTTGACCACAACGAATATGTTGTGGTCATATCCGCCCATGCCGATTCTGAACCATCGCGACTATCGATCCGCAAGAGCCCAAATTGCCCAGCTATCCGAGGCATTGAGTCCAAACGGTGTTATCAAGGACATCGTCGCTCACGTGCCGGCGGATGTAGCGACCGCGAGGCAGCAAGCGCTCAAGACGGAACTTGAACGTCTTAAAACCGAAGTTTCTGCCTACGAGAAACTTCGGGCAAGCGAGGCGAATTCCGAACCTACGATCGATGTGGATGATCTTGGCCTCCTGCCCATCATCGGTCGCATTACTCGACGGCTGTCGCAACGCGACCTTGCTGAGCGGCTTGAGATCAAAGAGCAGCAGATTCAAAGATATGAAAGTGAGCGATATTCCGGAGTTAGCCTGGCGCGGTACCAGAATATATTAGAGGCACTCGGAATTGAGCTGCATCCGCGATTGGCTCCGTGGCGTCCTGATCAGCCGAATGCCCCGAACCAGACGACCGAGCGCCAAATCCCACCGGATATCCTTCGCGAGATTCGTAAACGTAACTGGGTCCAGTTAGCATCCGATATCGATAAGGACAGCGTTTCTCGGACGATTGGCTCATACATCCAAGAGGCCTCCCAACTATCCAAGGGGAAACCATTCCACCGAAAGTCAGCAGCGGCGGATTTGGAGTCAGCCGAATTCCCACTAGTGGCATGGCGCGCGCGCGTGCTGAGCGTCGCTGCCGATCAGCGCGCAAAGATAAAATCCAAATTCAATATAGCGGACGCGGGTTGGGTAAAAGAGCTTGTGTCGTTAAGCGTCTACCCTGACGGACCAATTCGCGCAACTGAGCTTCTTCGGGCCAAAGGCATCTTGCTCGTTATAGAGCCGCAGCTCCCGCACACCCTCCTTGACGGCGCCGCACTATTGCTGATGGGCTCTACTCCGATCATTGGCCTTACCTTAAGGCATGATCGTCTGGATAATTTTTGGTTCACGCTACTTCACGAACTCGGACATATCTTCCTGCATTTTAACCACGGACTTGATGCAGGGTTCCTTGACGATTTGGATGGCAACAGTTTAGAGCAGACAGAATCGGAAGCAGATAGGTTTGCCCAGTCCCATTTGTTGCCAGACGAGGTATGGAGTTCATCGCCGGCACGGTTCTCGAAATCACCAGAGTTGATAACGAGCTTCGCTCGATCCCTCAATATCCACCCCGCAATCGTTGCCGGCAGGATCAGAAAAGACAGGAATGACTATAGAATATTCAACGAGATGATCGGGCGCGGACAGGTTCGTCGCCTGTTCCCAAATCAGGTGACGTGAAAGGATGTAAAGCATGTATCCTTTGGAGGCGAAATCCTACTCTGCGGCACTCCGCGCAAAGGCCGGAGAGTTCCTCGCCTGCCTGGAACTCGATGAGCCCAGCAAGGAGCGCCTGCTGCCTGATTTCATCCTTCCACCATTGACCGCAAAAGAAAATGGCTCCCTGTCAATTGAAGGTGCCATGGATGCTCAAATCGGCAAAATCTCTACTTATTGGGGAGCGCGCCCATGCTTACTGGATTTGAGATTTCTTAAATTCAATTCCGATGCTGGTGTCGATGCCAGCTATGTAACCGACTTGTTGGTCCGCGCACGCCGTTCGGGATGCCGCGTTATTCCCGTCGTCGATTTGATCACGAACTACTATCGAGTCGCTGCTGTGGGAGCACACGCTCGTAACTCCAAGAGTGGCGCGGCACTTCGTCTGACGCTGCACGATTTGAGCAATCGGGAACTTAAGCCTCTTATCGACACTCAGCTCGCGAATCTGGGCATCTCTTCAAATGAATGCGTGCTCATCCTCGACCTTTCCGATGCCGATCTTTCGGCACCGGACGAGTTTGCGAAGTTCGCCAGCGATTGGCTACACCGTCTTCAGGGATATGGAATGTGGCCGCGGATGATTTTCCAGGCTACGAACTACCCATTGCACAATCCCGCCCCTGCCAAAGGCCAAAAAAGTGTCGCACGCGCTGAATGGTCCATATGGAAACGGATCATCGAGCTTGATGCTCAAATCAAAAACTTCGTCATGTTCGGAGATTTCGGTGCGGATAACGCACACATTGATTTCGAAGCAGATGGCCGCGCGATAACTCACCTTCGCTATGCTACCGAGACCTGCTGGCTGGTGGTACGAGGCGATAAGATGCGTAAGACGATAAGGTCGGTTGCCGATCGGATCGTTAAATCTGGGTCCTTTAGTGGGGAGTTGTTTTCCGTGGGCGATGAGTTCATTGGAACACGGGCACAAGGCTTGGCCGGCGTCGGCAATCCAATGATCTGGCGGTCTGTGAATATGAACCACCATATGACGCTGGTGATTCAGGGCCTCGGCATACTTTACGGAGCGCCCGTCCCGCAATTCGGTCGGCGCAGACATCCAGTGCAAGAGGAACTCCTTCCTGCATTGCCTGAGCCAGCCGACAGCGCGGTATGACTGCCCTTCCTAGAAGCTAATCGACAAAAATCGATTTGCGATAGGAATATCGGGCAGCTGTGCGTCTTACCCGGCCGGTAGCGACTCTTCATGCGCGGCCGATGAAAGTAGGCAGGCGATGGCAAGCGGCCCCCCATTTGTATCGGCACTATACCCGCTGTCGTTTTAGCTCCCCTCCGCCCGTGATCCTGGAGGAATTTAAGGTCGCTCTATTGTAAGTTTATGGAGTTGTTCCATATTCCTAGAACGCACAATTGAGCGCGCCGAGGAACCATGGCTGAGCAACGAGCGCGGCAGGAAAGCCTCGCCATATATCTGGCAAAGAAGGGGGCAGAGAACCCCGCCGATATCATAAAGGGCGTGGCAGGGCTGCGGCGGTTCGATCTTGTTGACGACGATGGCCCCCTCGGGAGCCTTTTTGTTCAGGCGCAGGTGTCCAAACCTCCGAGTTGGGCGTCCTTCTTTTCTCCGCAGGTGTCCGCGTCCGAACTGGGCCGGGTTAGCTCGACCGCGGCGGTTTTGCATGTAGTCACCCAGGGGCGCGCCTTCCTGCTCCCGTTCGGGCAAGGCTGGCATCTCTTGGACTCGGAGCGTCTTGAGGAGCGGTTTGGCCTCAAGGTCACTCTGAATTCAATCGGCGAGTCGCAGGTACGCAGCATCGACAAGCACACGCTCGATACGGTCGGCCGGCATACGCGCGTTCAGGCGACCAAGGAGACTGCGCCACGGGAACTCGGCATCGACATCGAGCGCGATCTCCTCAAAGCGATTACGGGCACACCGACTGACCAGACGCTCGGGAAGACGCTCAGCGGCTTCGATTCCCTGCATCCCCATGTTCAAGTCGATCTCGGCTCGCTCCGTCAGCTGCTCTCGCGCTATCTGGCGCAATCGGAGAAGAGCGACTACCAATCCATATTTCCCTGGGTCGATCACATCTCCGCGGTGAAAGACCCGATCCTCCAGGCACGACTCGATAGCCTCATGTTGCGTGCGATCGCCGAGCGGCGATCAGACATATGCTGGCTCGCGGTGCCCGAGCCAATCGAATGGATGACCATATCTGGATTTCGGCACGCAAAAGGGGCCAAAGCCCCGAGAAGGCACGATATCCACCTTGACGGATTCATCGAGGACAACGGCGTAGCCGCAGACGCGATCACCGTCGAATTTCTGCGCAAGCATAAGATTTCGGCCGAGGACGGAAACGACCATGTTCGTTACGCTTGGTCAGCCTATAAGTGCTTGTATTGCGAAATCGAGGACTCGGGTCAGACTTATATACTTAGCGACGGAAAATGGTATCACATATCCAAAGATTTCGTCGATGGCGTGAATACGTTCTATAATTCTATCCAGCTTCTTGTCACGGATCTTCCCGAATACGACGACGATACCGAGACCGATTATAACAAGCGGGTCGCGGGACGAGAGGGATCGACGTATGCGCTGATGGATCGAGAACTAATCTCCACCGGCGGCGGCTACAGCAAGATCGAATTTTGCGACCTGTACGGTCTGAATAACGACCTTGTTCACGTAAAGCGGTATGGCGGCTCCGGTGTCTTGAGCCATCTTTTCCTGCAGGGCGTTGTTTCGGGTGAGGTCTTTGTCTCGGACGCCATTTTCCGGCAGAAGGTATGCGACCTGCTCCCGCCATCGCATCGGCTCCGCGACGCGCAACCGCGGCCGGATACCGGCGCTTTCCGGATCATTTTCGCGGTCGTCAGCGCCGAAAAGGGCGACACGCTGACGCTGCCTTTCTTTTCCCGCCTGAGCCTCCGGCACGCGATGCAGACACTCGACAATTTCGGTTACAAGACAGCCCTTGCGAAAATCCAGGTTAGCGATGAACGCGCAAGGACACAGAGGTTGCCCGCACCGAGACGGCGAAGCTGAGAGGCAGCTTCTCATCGTTTCCAGCGCCGGATTACGGTCGAATCATGCGCCGAGGATCAGGGGCGCGTCCTTCTGGATCGGGCTCTACTCGCTGCGCTCACCGAGCCGCCCCTTTGGTTGATGTGGACGGGGCGTCCCGGCCCTCCGGGTGACGATCCCTCGCGCAAGGTTCTCGGGCCGCTCGAGAGCGGCAGAGTCATCGCCGCCGGACGGCGGCAGGTTCTATGGGGCTCCTCCCCTCGCGCGGGGAAGAGTGCGCGGGCTTCGGCCCGCCGGCGGCCGGGGTCTCCCCGACTTTCGGTCGCTGCGCTCCCTGCCAAGCCGGGAGATACCCCTCCCCGGCCGCCGCCCATCCCCTTGCTACCCCCGGTCTCGCCGACGGGCAGAGCCATGACCCCTGCTCCCAGGCGGCCGCCGCTTGCCATCACCCTCCACAAAAATATTCAACCCAAAGGAGATCGGAGTCACGACCTCTCCGCGAATTTTGCGCTGAGAGAGCGGATATGAACCTTACCGGACCACCGGCAGGCCCTAGATCGCACCGCGGGTAGAGCGCCGCACCGTCAATACGAGCGTGGGCGTGCTGGAGCGGCTGGCGCAGGTGTTGCGCGTAAAGCTGTACACGTTCTTCATCGAACCGGATCCCGGCGCCCCGCCGCCGAAGCCGCTCAGGAGCGGAAGCGCTCTTTCAGGCGCCGAGGAATTTGCTGTCTCACCACCCCGAATTTGCTAGGCTTGGACGCCAGAAGAATCCCGTGTAGGCCAGATTCTCCTACACAGTTACTGCACAGCTAGATTGATGGATAAATTATCACGTAAGATCAACATCCTGCATAAGATGCGTCATTTCGCCCAGATGACGGAGTGTCGGCGCAGCATGGGATTGTTCGTCGGCTCTTTCGGTCAATGGGCTGGTCCTGTATCCTTCCGGTCGCGTAGCTCGTCGCAGGAGGTTTCTCATGACGGAGCGGCCGGGCACTTATGCGGACTTCTGGCCCTACTATCTGCGGGCGCATCGCGCTCCGACAACCCGCGCGGTGCATTACATCGGCAGCGGTCTGGCGCTCGGGTGCCTCGGAGCGGCGGTCGTCTCAGCCGACTGGCTCTGGCTGGCAGCCGTGCCTCTGGTCGGCTACGGCTTCGCCTGGGTGGCCCATTTCGCCATCGAGCACAACAAGCCGGCCACGTTCGGCCATCCCTTCTGGTCGCTCACGAGCGATTATCGCATGCTCGCCCTCTGGCTCTGCGGGCGGCTGCAGCCGCATCTCGACCGCAGCCTCGACAGCTGACCCGGCTCGATCGGCCGCCGGGTCGAACTCGCCGACCGGAACCTCCCCCTTCTCGCGGTCGATACCGGGACCTCCTGGCGGAGGCCAGCCGTTCAGACCAGCGCCGAACCGCCATCGCCGGAGCCGCCGCCGCCACCCTTGATCAGGACGGCGGGAAAGCCTTGCACGATCTTGCCGCCGTGGGCGGTGAGATCGCCGATCCGTGCCGGCGGCGAACCGCCGATCAGCACACCGAAGGCGCCGGTCGCGACCGTGTCGGTGGGGCCCATGCAGATCGCAGTATCCCCCACCCGTGCCGCCGGCTTGCGGCCGATGCGGACATGGGGACAGCCCGGGGTCGCGACCGGCCCGCCGACATGGGCGATCATGCCGGTGACCATGGGACAGAGATGCAAGTCGGTGACTCGCGCGGCCGGTCTTCCCGCTCCCGTCGAACTCTGCTCTCCCTTCGGCCAGACCTTTATTAGATAGCGCCAGATGCCTCGGCCGAGGGCCTTTCCGGGCTTTCGGCCGATCCCGGCAGTCGCCAAACCGGCCAGCACGCTGAGCACCACCAATTCGACCTCGCCGGCGCCGGGGACGGCGGCGACTGCCGCGGCACCGATCCGCATGCCGATGCTGCCATAGAGGAAGCTGACGAGGCCCGCTCCGGTCTCTTCGGCGGCCACTTCGCCGCGCAGTTCCGGCGGGGCCTGCGCGATCACGGTGGCGGTGGTGACGATTTGGAAGGCCACTCCGGCGGGACCGAGCCGCCGGCCGACCACGGATATTTGGTTCACGACGACGCGCGACTTGCCGACACTGGCCACGACCGCCGTGAAGCTGCCCTTCTCCGCGAGCAATTGCTCGAAGGTCGGCAGGCTTTCCCGCGGTTTCAGGGTTTCCGAGATGAATTTTCCCGTAGGCGTCAGCTTCTCGCGGATCGCGAGCAGGATGCCATTGCGATCATTGACGAGTTGCTCGGCCTCTTCTCGGGTGATGTCGCCGCGCGCCACCAATTCGTTCGCCTGGCTTTGCAACGCCGCCAGCAGTTTTTCGTAGATTCCGCGCCAATAGCTGTCCCACCCGACGGTCGCGGCCGCGGGGAATTCGATGTTGGCGATCTCCGTGAGCCGTACGGAGGCGCCGTCCTTCGGCTTGCCATCTGCCATTTTGCGCCCTCGGTTGCTGCGGGACCGCTCGTCCTCGGGGTCACGGCGCGATCCGGGCGGCTCCGGAAGCGCCGGGTGCCGCGATCAGAGGGCCGCGGCCTCCAGCTCCCGAATCAGCGCCCGGCCCATCTCCGCGGTCGAGACCGGCGCGATGCCGGCGATCCCGATATCGGCCGTGCGGATTCCCTTGGCCAGCAGCCGCTCGACTGCAGCTTCGATCAGCGCCGCGTCCTCGTCCAGGTCGAACGAATAGCGCAGCATCATGGCGAAGCTCGAGATGCTGGCCAGCGGATTGGCGACACCCCGCCCGGCGATGTCCGGGGCCGAGCCGTGGACCGGCTCGTAGAGTGCCTTCCGCCGCCCGCTCGCGTCGGGGGCACCGAGCGAGGCCGACGGCAGCATGCCGAGCGAGCCGGTCAGCATGGCAGCACAGTCGCTGAGAATGTCGCCGAACAGATTGTCGGTGACGATCACATCGAACTGCTTGGGCGCCCGGACCAGCTGCATCGCGCAATTGTCGGCATACATGTGGCTGAGGGCGACATCGGCATAGTCGGTGCGATGCAGCTCGCTCACGACCTCGCGCCAGAGCACGCCCGATTCCATGACATTGGCCTTTTCAACCGAGCACAATGCGTTTCGCCGCTTGCGCGCCAGCTCGAAGCCGACACGGGCGATCCGTTCGATCTCGGACGTCGTATAGCTCTGGGTGTTGAACCCGCGCTTCTGGCCGTCGGGCATGGTCTCGATGCCGCGCGGCGTGCCGAAATAGACGCCGCCGGTGAGTTCGCGCACGATCATCAGATCGAGGCCGCGGACCAGTTCCGGCTTGAGGCTGGAGGCGTCGGCCAGCGCGTCGAACACGGTCGCCGGGCGCAGATTGGCGAAGAGCGAGAGATCCTTGCGTAGTCTGAGCAGGCCGCGCTCGGGGCGGAGCTCGAAAGGGAGCGACTCCCATTTCGGACCGCCGACGGCCCCGAGCAACACGGCATCGGCCGACAGCGCCTTGGCCATCGTAGCCTCGCTCACCGGCGCGCCCTCGGCATCGTAGGCGCTGCCGCCGACCAGTGCCGTCTCGACCGAGAATGTGACCCGGCGTTTGGCATCGAGCCAGTCGATCACGCGGCTGACCTCGCCCATGACTTCCGGGCCGATGCCGTCGCCGGGCAGGATCAGCAGCTGTTTGTTCGCCGTCACCGTCGGAGTTCTCCCTCGTCTCGTCATGTCCCTGCCCAAGGCCCGCGGAACGTCTGCGCCTTCAGCCGGGCGCCAGCCAGGGCCGGCCGTATTTCTGCCGCTCTTCGTAGCTCTGGATCGACGGCGATTTTTCCAGGGTCAGACCGATATCGTCGAGCCCGTTCAGCAGACAATGCTTGCGGAACGGGTCGATCTCGAAGGAGACCGTATGGCCGTCGGGCCGGCTGATCGTCTGCTGCTCGAGATCGACGGCGAAGACTGCATTGGCGCCATTCTGGGCATCCGCCATCAGGGTCTCGATCGTGGCGGCGTCGAGCCGGATCGGCAGGACGCCGTTCTTGAAGCAGTTATTGTAGAAGATGTCGGCGAAATCCTCGGCGATGATGCAGCTGATGCCGAAATCGAGCAGCGCCCAGGGCGCATGCTCGCGGCTCGACCCGCAGCCGAAATTGTCGCCGGCGATCAGGATCTTGGCTTGGCGATAGGCAGGCTGATTGAGAATGAACTCGGGGATCTCCGAGCCGTCGGCCCGATAGCGCAACTCGTCGAACAAGCCCCGGCCGAGCCCGCTGCGCTCGATCGTCTTCAGATATTGCTTGGGGATGATCTTGTCGGTGTCGATATTGATCATCGGCAGCGGTGCCGCCACCCCGGTCAAGGTCGTGAATTTTCGCATCGCTGCAGTCTCCTCGATACGGTCCGGTCGCCGCGGCGGCATTCAGGCCGGCAAATGGAAGGTGATGCCGGGTGCGAACGGCGCCCACACTCCAGTCCGGATGCCGGCTCGGCGCAAGCCCCGGGCGAGCCATTCGTTACAGGTGATGATCGGCGTCCAATGCCCCTTGGCTCGGAAGAACATGTCGTTGGTGCCATAGGCGAGACCAGGAATCGCCACCGGACTCGCCTCGGCGAATCCCTCGCGCAGATAGGCGTCGAGCGCCGCCGCCTGCAGCCCGGTCAGGGGCATGACATGCGTCTCCTCGCCGACGATCGGCCGTGACGACCAGGTGACATGGATCGTCGCGCAATCCGTCCCGGCGAGCGCCGTGAGCGCGGTCGAGAGCTTCAGGTCCCAGATCGTCGGTGTTTCGGTATAGAAGGCCAGATCGCCCCAGCCGATGGCGATGAATTGCGCCTCCGCCGGCAATCCCAAGACCTCGCGCCAGCCCAGGGCCGGAATCACCAGGTCCGTGTGAAACGGGTTGTTGATCACGGCGAATTGCAGCGGCCCGGCGGGAGGCGGATCGTCGGTCGGGATCGCACCCAGGGCGAACCCGGCGCCGGTATAGAGCAGAGCCGCGGCGACGGGTGCCGCCGCCAGCACGGCCAGGAATCGGCCGATCAAGCCACGTCTCGGACATCGGTCAGACGGCCGGTCACCGCGGCGGCCGCGGCCATCGCCGGGCTGACCAGATGGGTGCGCCCGCCGCGACCCTGCCGCCCCTCGAAGTTGCGGTTCGAGGTCGAGGCACAGCGCTCGCCCACAGACAGCTTGTCCGCATTCATGGCGAGGCACATCGAGCAGCCGGGCTCGCGCCACTCGAAACCAGCGTCGAGGAAGATCCGGTCGAGGCCTTCGGCTTCGGCCTGCTCCTTGACCAGACCGGAGCCGGGCACGACCAGGGCATTGACCCCGGCGGCGACCTTGCGCCCGCGAGCGACGGCGGCAGCGGCGCGCAGATCCTCGATCCGGCCATTGGTGCAGGAGCCGATGAAGACGCGTTGCACCGGGATTTCGCAGAGTTTCTGGCCGGCGGCGAGGCCCATGTAATCGAGCGCCCGCACCATCGCGGCGCGCCGGCCGGCATCGCTCTCGGCGAAAGGATCGGGCACGGAACCGGTAATCGGCAGGACGTCTTCGGGCGAGGTCCCCCAGGTCACCTGCGGTGCGATCGCCGCCGCATCGAGCCGGACGATCTTGTCGTACTGCGCACCGGGATCGGAGGGCAGTGTCCGCCAGTAAGATAGAGCCTGCTCCCAGGCGCCGCCCTTGGGCGCCATCGGCCGGCCTCGCAGATAGGTGAAGGTCGTCTCGTCCGGGGCGATGAGCCCGGCCCGCGCACCGGCTTCGATGGTCATGTTGCATACGGTCATGCGCCCGGCCATGTCGAGTGCCCGGATGGCGCTGCCGGTATATTCGATGACATGGCCGGTGCCGCCGGCCGTGCCGATGGTACCGATGACGGCGAGCACGATGTCCTTGGCGGTGACGCCGGGGCCGAGATCGCCTTCGATCTCGACCAGCATGTTCTTGGCCGGCCGCTGGATCAGCGTCTGGGTCGCCAGCACGTGTTCGACTTCCGACGTGCCGATGCCGAAAGCGAGTGCCCCGAAGGCGCCGTGGGTGGCCGTGTGGCTGTCGCCGCAGACGAGGGTCGTGCCCGGCAGCGTCAGCCCCTGTTCCGGGCCGACGATATGGACGATTCCCTGGCGGATGTCGTCCATGCCGAAATAGGTGATGCCGTTGGCCGCGGCATTGCGCTCCAGGGTCTCGACCTGCAGCCGTGATTCCGCATCGGTGATGCCGCCGGCGCGATCGGTGGTCGGCACATTGTGGTCGGCGACGGCGAGCGTCGCCTCCGGTCGCCGGACTGCGCGGCCGGCGAGGCGCAAGCCCTCGAATGCCTGCGGGCTGGTCACTTCGTGGACGAGATGGCGGTCGATATAGAGGAGACAGGTGCCGTCCGGTTGACGATCGACCAGATGATCGTCCCAGATCTTGTCGAACAAGGTACGCGGTGCCGCCACAGTGGAAACCCTTTCGAACCGCCCTTGCCGTCGGCGCGGGCAAGGGCCTGGATGACACCCGGCCGGCGCCGGGTACAAGCGGAATTTGAGCAGGGCAGCCGCGACGGCGGAAGCTCCGTGGAACATCCGGAACCTGGAATTCTTTACCGGAAAAAGGCTCGAGGGGCGGGTTCCGCCGTCCCCGGCGGCACGCGATCGGCGTGGCGCCCCGAACCGCCTTTCGACTGCGGATGTGGCGGGGCGGTCGATCCCCCGATTGGCTTGTCGCTGCCCTTGGATTACCCGCCGGTCGTATGTTTTGTGGGCAACGCACAATGAAATCTGTGGCCAGCCTGCGCCAGCGGACGCGAGCGATGCCCGACGGCGCCGGGCGGCACGTCGCTTCTGCGCATTGGAGGCGGACCGCCTGGACGACTTTGCTCGGCAGATGGGCAACTGGCACGACTATTGCCCTGTGAGGCCTCGATTTCTGCCGAGCGCGCAAGGGGGCTCCCGTCGTGTCTTATTTGGTTCCTTCGGAATTCGTCACCAAGATGGTCGACGCCGGTGAAGCAAAAGTCCTGATGTCGACACGAGACACCGTCGTCCGCGCCTTCATGGCCGGCGCCATTCTGGCATTGGCTGCGTGGTTCGCCGTCACGATCAATGTCCAGACCGGCGTCCCGCTCGTGGGCGCGCTGCTCTTTCCGGTGGGCTTTTGCATGCTGTCCCTCCTGGGCTTCGATCTCTTGACCGGCGTTTTCGTTCTGTCTCCCTTGGCCTGGCTCGACAAGCGGCCGGGCGTGACCTTCGCCGGCGTTCTGAGGAACTGGGGCCTGGTCTTTGTCGGCAATTTCGCCGGCGCTCTCACGGTCGCCTTCCTGATGGCTTTCGTGACCACGTTCGGGTTCACCCAGCCCCCCGACAAGGTCGGCGAGATGATCGGAAACATCGGCCAGGCCCGGACGCTGGGATATGCCGCCCATGGTGCGGCCGGCATGGCGACGTTGTTCTTCCGCGGCATCCTGTGCAACTGGATGGTTTCGACCGGGGTCGTCGGCGCCATGATCTCGACTACGGTGCCCGGCAAGGTCATCGCGATGTGGATGCCGATCCTGGTCTTCTTCTACATGGTCTTCGAGCATTCCGTCGTGAACATGTTTCTGTTTCCGGCGGGCTTGATGCTCCACGCCCCCTTCTCGATTCTCGACTATTTCATCTGGAACGAAATTCCGACGGTGACCGGCAACCTCGTCGGCGGCATCGCCTTCACCGGGCTGACGCTCTATGCCACCCATATGAAGACCGCGCCCGTGACCGCCGCCCTCGAGCGCGCCGCCTGACGGGATTCGCCCTCGCCGAGTCTCGGCCCTCCGGTGTCGAGGCGAACGGGCCCGCTCGACGCCCAGAAAGACCGGTTCGGCAATCGAGCCGTGCCGGCCCGAGCCAGCGGCCTCGTACCAACGGTAGTGATCGCCCGTTTGTGAACGATGTTCTTTCTCGCGTTAATATCGTGTCAATCTTTAGACCGCAGATTCACGCTCGGGCAAAAAGTCATACACGGGCAGGGACACTATGCGTCGAAACCTCTTTCGCGACGAAGAGGGGAGCATCGCCGTCATCGTCGCGGTGATGATGCTCATCGTCTTCGGTATGGCGGGCTTCGCCTTTGATTTCGGCCGCTTTTTCCTGACGCAAACGCGCGATCAGATGGCTGCCGATGCCGCCGCCTTTTCGGCCGCGATCGCATATGGCGGTACGTCGAGCAGTAGCACCGCGGCGACGCAGGCCTGCGTCACCGCGGCGCAGAACGGCATCGCCGTGACCTGCACCAGTCCGATCCCGACAAGCACCATTTCCACCACGATCGGGCCGTCGCCGACCAATTCCAATCTGAACGCCGCCCATGTCATCATCCACACGCCGATGCAGTACTCCGGGTTCGGTGCACTCCTCGCGCCATTGGGCAGCAACAGCATCATGGTCAATGCCGAGGCCTGGGCTGCAATCAATTCCGGCGCCGCACCCTGCTTGATTGCGCTCAGCCCCGAGGGCGGTCCGACCGCGATCGACTTCACCGGCTCCGCGAAAGTCACCGCACCCAGCTGCGCAGTCGAGTCGGGGGGGGCGATCTCGCTGTCGGGGGCTACGGAATTGACGGCGCAGGCGGTCACCACCGGCGATACGATCGATCTCTCGGGGAGCGGGTCGGTCACGGCGACCCAGCAGAAACAACATTTCACCTTTACCCCGGACGCCTCGCAGCCGAGCGATCCCTATGCCAGCAGCCCGGTCGCGACGACCGGCTTCTCCCGGCTGACCACTGTGCAGGATTATAGCGCCGCCAGTACCAACCCGGTCTCTGCCCCGCCCGCCGGCGGTACGAGCGCGACTTACACATGCCCTACGCAGACGATGCCGGCGACGCCGACGAACTACACGAATTTGACCCTCCTCTATACCAGCGGGTCGACCTGCAGCTTCACCGTGCCCGCGTCGCTCACGGTCAGCGGCACGCTGCAGATCGGCGCCAACAACGGCACTACCGGCAACGTCACCGTCAATTTCCCAAACGGCGGCACCTATGCCATCAACGAGATCTCCAGCGGCGCCACGGTAGCCGTGATCAAGACTACCGGCAGCACCTTCAATGTGAAAGGCGGCATCAACACGATCACCAACGCCTCCGAACTCTCGTTCGGCTGCAGTGGTGCCTTCAACGCTACCGTTTCCGGGCAGACTTATAACGGCTGTTCCGCCTCGGACCCGGATTCGAACACCTTCAACATTCAAGGCGGCATCACCACTCAAGGTGCGACGCTCGCCTTCGGCAATGGCAATTTCAATATTTCCGGTGGGATCACTCTCGGCAACGGCGCGGCTTGCGGACCCACGAACACAATTCAGTTCGGCACCGGCAGCAGCTTCATCGTGACCGATACGGGCATCACGATCGACGGCGGCTGCTTCATCTTCGGCGACGCAGCCAACCACGACATCAACAGCGGGAGCCGGACTGGCCCCGGCATCGACAATGCGAACAGTACCACCGTACTCACCTTCGGCACCGGCACCTACACGGTCTATGGCGATATCAGCCTCAGTGGCGCCAGCACCTCCAGCGGGAGCGACATGACGCTGGTCTTGGCCGGCGATCTGACGGTGGGCGCCGGCGCCAATGTCAACTGGGCCGGCCCGCCGACAGCCCCCTATCTCATCGCGACCAACTCCACCGATTCGCCGGCGGTCTCGCTGTCGGGCGGGAGCAGCGGGACCCTGTTCGACGGCATCGTCTATGCGCCGGACGGGAATGTCGATCTCGCCGGTTCCGCGGCGATCAACGCCAACCCACCCGTCACCAATCCCCCCTTCTGCTTCACACTGGTGGCCAAGACGATCACGCTCTCGGGTGGCACGAGCGCTGCCAGTGCCTGTCCGGGCAGCGGCAACGGCTCAAATCTCAACTCGGTTTCGCTCGTTCAGTGAGAGGAGGAATACTGTGTCCAGCCGACCCATCTTCCGCTCTTCGTCCCCGCATGCGCGGCCGAAACCCGGCTGGCCGTTCACGGCCTCGTCCTCGATCTTCGCCGATCTGTCGGGCATCGCTGCGTTCGAGTTTGCCGCCGTGGCACCCGTGCTGATCATCACGTTCGGCGGCGTCTCGGATATCGGCATCGCCGTCTGGGACCATATGACGACCGCGGCGGCGGTCAATGCCGGGGCGGATTACGCGGTCGCCACCGCTCAGATCAACCCGCCGACTTCCACCAACCTCACGACGTATCTCGCCAATGTCGCCGGAGTCATCTCCGGGGCCAGCCGGGGCGGCGCCACCCTGAGAACGTCGAATATCGTCGTGGAGTGGAACAACGTAACGAGCAACGCCAATTTCGGGCTGTGCTACTGCGTGCCCGCGACCGGAGTGTTTCCGAGCGCCACGACTTCGTGCGGCGGTTCCTGTCCAGACGGGACCACGGCCGGCGAGTTCGTGCAAATCCAGGCGACGTACAATTATACTGCGCTCTCCCCGTTGGACACGCCGTTCCTTTCGGGCAGCTACACCGACACGGCTCTGGTGCGCGTCCAATGAAAAGCTCGTTGCCATGGCGGCTCGCCCGCGACGAGAGCGGCACCAGCGCTGTCGAATTCGCCATCGTCGTACCGACGCTGTTCACTTTGATCTTCAGCCTCATGGAGGCCGATTTCGCGCTCTTCAACTTTCAACAGATCCAAGCGGTGGCGAGCGATACTGCCCGCTGCATGGCGATCGGCTCCAGCCTATGCAGCTCGGGGGCGGCTACTTATGCGATCAACATGTCGGCGCCGGGCCATGCCGTCGGCGGCATGACCGCGTCGATGGTCACCTCGAATACGAACGCGACCTGCGGCAGCCAAGCCAACATGACCAAAATCACCATCGCCTATCCGCTCGCCAAGGCCTTGCCGCTCAATTTCATCCCATCCTTCATGAACGGCTATACCTTGACCGGCATCGGGTGTTTTCCGAACATCTCGTAGTCCGGCGCCGGGTTGGCCGCGGGTTCGGTGCGATCGAGCGCCGGGGCAGAGGGACGAGCCCCGCCGGCGTTACCTCACTGGTTGGCCGTCACCTTGATCCCGAGCTTCGCGAAGATCTCCGGCGGCGGCAGTTCCTGGTCGGCATCGATCGCGGCGAAGGCGAGCGGTGCCGGCGGTGCCAGCTCGATCGTCAGATTGTGCGGATCGGTGAGAAAGGCTCCAATCGCCTTGGTCGCTGCGACGACGTCCGGGCCGCTGCCGAGCAGATCGCCCGCCTGAGTCTTGACCATGACCGCCAATTGCTCGCCGTAATGGGCCGGGTCGGAGCCGTCTTCGGCGGCCCCGAACTTGAACGCCCTGCCGGCGAAGGAGGCGTCGGTGTAGCGGAGCACGGCATGGTTCAGCGAGGCGGTTTCGGCGATCGTCTCGGCCTTTTCGATCCCGGCGAAGTCAGCCGACAGCGTCACCGCTCCCAGCTCGTCGACCTTGAGGGTGAGCTCCTTCAGAGCCGCCGTCTTCTTGTCGATGTCCCACTGGTAGCCGACGCCGAAACTGAGGGTCGCAGTCTCGAGGCCCCATTTGTTGAGGACATCGAGGATATCGTCGTCGGTCACTTGCCCCTTGACGAGTTTGAGACCGGCGACCGAAAATTCCCCGGAAACCAACAGGCCGTGCGCCACGGCGAGGTTGGAAAAGGCGACGCTGGCGAGCGTCACCGGGGGCCCCGACGGCGTCTTGGCGGCAATTCCGGTATACTCGACCTTACCGAGCGCCGTGCCGTCGAGCAGCGCCGGGTCGAGCGCGGCACCGGACAGGACTTGCGAAAGACCATTGCGGACATCGAGGCCGGCAATCGCGGCATGGGCGATGGTCACGTCGAAATCGGTCCCTTCCTTGGCGCCGATCCCGTCTATTGTCGCCGCCTCGAGCTTGCCGCGATCGAAATTGGTCACGCTGACCTTCTTGATCGAATAGCCGACTTCGACCACCGGCGCGTCGGGGATCGTCAGCTTCAAACTCGCAGCCAGATCGTCGCCCGTGTAGGAATCGTAACCGAAGCCCAGGAGATAGGCGGCTTCGAAGCGCAGCACCGGCAGTATGTCCTCGGGCTTCGCGTCGGCGGGCGGATGCTTGACCATGTCCAAGATCGCGTTGTAGCCGGGAACCCCGTCATGGAGCAGCGCCCAGGGATAGAGGCGCGCCTTGCCGATCTCGGCGTCGCCGAGTTTGACCTGCTGGCCCTCGACATCGACGGTGACGCCTTTGACCGTGATCCGGTCGGCAATCGGCACCGCCTTGTCCGGCGCCAGCGCCGCGGGATTTGCTGCGGCTTCCGACCAGTTCTGCCCGACGGCGAGCGACAATCCGGCGATATCGACTTCGTCGATCGCGGCATCGAGCTTGGTCGCGCCGGTGCCGTGGACTTCCACCCCCTTGAGTACGACCTGGTTCGCAGCCCCACCATACTCGGCGCTCTTGTACTTGACGGTCCAGGCGGGCGGCAGCTTCTGCAGGGCCAGATCCAAGGCTGCCTGAACACCCTTGTTCGAGGCCGCGGGCAGGAGGTAGTAGGCGCTGACGCCGATCGCGACGACCAGGGCGACCAGAATTGCTATCCTTCGCATGATCATCTCCGCTCTGCGCCGGTAATTCCGTACGGGTGTAGCACGGCCCCCGGCGGCTTGGCCACCGGGCCGTGCAGACGACGGCACAGGAGCACGCCCGCGCGAACAGAGCCGTCCACTCGGTCGCGCAAACTAAGGAATGCCGGGCGTGCCGATTACGTTGTAGGATGGGCGGGCGCGACGCTCGCGCCGGCGAGGATCGGATCATGAGAAGGATGGCGTTGCGGGCTCTGGCCGCCGCATTTGCTCTGGCCCTGGCGATTCCCGCCGTGGTCTCGGCGCAGGAGGGAACCGTCTCGCCCAATCCGGTGCCGGGGCCGGCGCAGCTGGCCTCGATCCTGGCGCCGATCGCCCTCTATCCCGATCCGCTGCTGGCCAGCATTCTGACGGCGTCGACCTATCCGCTGGAACTGGTGGAGGCGGCCCGCTGGGTAGCCGATCCCGGCAATGCCGGCTTGACCGGCGACCAGCTGTTGGCGGCGTTGCGGCAGAAGGATTGGGATCCGAGCGTCAAGTCGCTGGTGCCGTTTCCGCAGATCTTGAAGTTGATGGACGACCAGCTCGACTGGACGCAGCAATTGGGCAATGCTTTCCTCGCCGAGCAGGCCCAGGTGATGGACACGGTGCAGCAATTGCGCCGCCAGGCCCAGGCGGCATCCGCCCTCGCCTCGACGCCGCAGCAGGTCGTGACCAACAATGCCGGCTCGGTCGAAATCGAGCCGGGGATACCCGACCAGGTCGCCGTCCCCTCCTACGATCCGTCGGTCGTCTATGGCAACTGGCCCTATCCGGACAATCCGCCGGCGGCCTTCGCCGCCAACGATCCGGGCGAGGACGCCGCCGGCTATCCCGATGGCTGGTATTTCGCCCCGCCGATCGTGCTGGTGACGCCGGTCTGGTTCTGGGGCCGCTTCGACTGGCCGCTCCATCAGATTGCGATCGACCGCGAGCGGTTCGGCACGCTGAACCCGTTCCGCCCCTATGTCGCGAGCACGACTTGGCAGCACGACCCGGCGCATCGGCGCGGTGTCGCCTATCGCGACGCCGGCGTGCAGCAGCGTTTCCCGATGGCGGGGCGGGTCGCGGCACCCCGGCCGCTGCCGACCGTGTTCACCGGCATTCCGGAGACGGCAACCCAGCAGCCGCAGCAGCAGCAGCAATACGCCCCACCGAATTCGGCACCGCGCCCGCCGGTCGCCGCCAACCGCCCGCCCCCGTCGCAGCAGGCGGCACCCGCCACCGTGCCGCGCCCGGCGCAAGCCGTGCCCGCCCGTCCCGCCACTCCGGTGCAGCGTCCGGTCGTCCCCGGCCAATACCGGGCCCCGCCCGTCCAGGCGCGGCCGGTGGTGCGGACCGTGTACACGGCCCCGCCGCGGCCGATGGGCGGGGTGGTGGCCCGCGGTCGGCCGTAGTGATCGATCCAGGCGCCGCCGGCCCCCTCGCAGCCCTGCCAGTATGCACCAGCGCAGCCAAATTCCAGATACAAGGGTCGGAGAGAGGTGGGGAACGCTCAAATCTATGTCACTTGCCGCAGCTCGCCACGCATCGACACCCACCTCATCCTAAATCCTTCTCCCCCCTGAAGGGCGGAGAAGGACTTCTTTCTCGCCTGACTGCACTGGATTTTTCGCCCTTCACATCGGACGTAGCCATACGCCGGCGCTGCGTTCGGATCGGCATCGCCAGACCACGATCCCGGGTCCCTACCGCCGGCCGAGCCACGGCTCGACCCAGCCGAGCCCTTCCAGCGTCGCCCCGCGCGGCCGGTATTCGCAGCCGATCCAGCCCTGATAGCCCAGCTCGTCGATCAGCTCGAAGAGATAGGGATAATTGACCTCGCCGGTATCCGGTTCGTGCCGCTCGGGTACGCCCGCGATCTGGATGTGGCGGGTGATGCCGGCTTGGCGGCGCAGTTCGGTCGCGAGGTCGCCGACCATGATCTGGCAATGATAGAGATCGAATTGAAGCGCGAGATTGGGGGCGGCCACGGCTTCGATCACGGCCCTGGCTTCGCTCGGCCGGTTGAGGAAATATCCCGGAATGTCGCGGGTATTGATCGGTTCGATCAGCAGCGTGATGCCGTGGTCGGCGGCCTTTGCCGCGGCCAGGCGCAGATTGGCGATGTAGGTGGCGAGCGCCGCGTCGCGCTCGACCTCCGGCGGCGGCCTGCCGGCCAGGCAATGCAGCCGGCGGCACCCGGCGGCGAGCGCATAGTCGATGGCGATTTCGACCGACCGGGCGAATTCCGCTTCGCGCCCGGGCAAGGCGGCGAGGCCGCGCTCGCCTTTGGCCTCGTCGCCCGGCGGCAGGTTGAACAGGACCGGTTCCAGCCCTGATCGTGCCAGCCGGCGGGCGATCTCCGCTGCCGGATATTGGTAGGGAAACAAATATTCGGCCGCGGTGAAGCCAGCATCCGCCGCCGCGGCGAAACGGTCGAGGAAGTCGTGCTCGCCGAAGAGCAGCGACAGATTGGCGGCGAAGCGCGGCATGGGGTTTGGCCTCGGTCGCTAGAGAATGAACTTCGACAGATCCGCGTTCTTGGCGAGTGCGGAGACATGGATGCGGACATACTCTCGATCGATCGCCACGGACGAGCCTTCCGGCATGTCCGAGGCGGCGAAGCTCATTTCTTCCAGGAGCCGCTCCAGGACCGTATGGAGACGGCGGGCGCCGATGTTTTCGACCGTCATGTTGATGTCGGCAGCGACCGAGGCGATCTCGTCGATGGCGTCTTCGGCGAAGCTCAAAGCCACCCCTTCGGTCTCGAGCAAGGCCACATACTGCTTGATCAGGCTCGCCTCGGTCTCGGTCAGGATCCGCTTGAAGTCGTCCTTGGTCAGCGCCTTGAGCTCGACCCGGATCGGCAGCCGCCCCTGCAATTCGGGCAGCAGATCGGAGGGTTTGGCGATGTGGAAGGCGCCGGACGCGATGAACAGGATATGGTCGGTCTTGACCGACCCATGCTTGGTCGCGACCGTCGTGCCCTCGATCAACGGCAGCAGATCGCGCTGGACTCCTTCGCGGCTGACATCGGCGCCCGAGCGTTCGGAGCGGGCGCAGATCTTGTCGATCTCGTCGATGAAGACGATGCCGTTCTGTTCGGCCGCCACGATCGCCTCGCGCTGGACGCTCTCATTGTCGAGCAGCTTGTCGCTCTCCTCGGCGATCAGGATTGCGTGGCTGTCCTTGACCTTGAGCTTGCGGGTCTTGGTCCGGCCGAAGCTCTTGCCCAGGATTTCGCCGAGATTGATCATGCCCATCTGGGTTCCGGGCATGCCGGGCACGTCGAAGGTCGGCATCGGCCCGAACCCGCCCTCGGCACTCTGGATCTCGATCTCCCGATCGTCGAGCTGGCCCTCGCGCAGCATCTTGCGGAATTTGGACCGGGTGTCGGCTGTGGCATTGGTGCCGACGAGCGCGTCGACCACGCGTTCCTCGGCCAGCGCCTCGGCACTGGCAGCGACTTCCTTGCGCCTTCGTTCGCGGGTCATGGCGAGCGAGACTTCGATCAGATCGCGGACGATCTGTTCGACGTCACGGCCGACATAGCCCACTTCGGTGAATTTGGTCGCCTCGACCTTGATGAAGGGCGCTTGGGCGAGCTTGGCCAGGCGGCGCGCGATCTCGGTCTTGCCGACCCCGGTCGGGCCGATCATCAGGATGTTCTTGGGCAGCACTTCGTCGCGCAAGCTCTCGGGCAGCTGCTGGCGGCGCCAGCGGTTGCGGAGCGCGATGGCGACCGCACGCTTGGCGTCGTTCTGGCCGATGATGAACCGATCGAGTTCGGAGACGATCTCGCGGGGGCTGAAGGCGGTGCTCATGGCGGTCAGACGCTCTCGATCAGAATCTTGTCGTTGGTGTAGACGCAGATGCCGGCGGCGATCGCCATGGCCTTGCGGGCGATGCGCTCGGCATCATAGCCGTCGACATCGATCAGCGCACGCGCGGCCGAGAGCGCGAAGGACCCGCCCGAGCCGATCCCGATCAAGCCGTCTTCGGGCTCCAGCACATCGCCGTTGCCGGACAAGATCAGCGAGGCGGTGCGGTCGGCGACCGCCATCATCGCCTCGAGCCGCCGCAGATAGCGGTCGGTGCGCCAATCCTTGGCGAGTTCGACGCAGGCGCGGACCAGCTGGCCGGCATGCTGTTCGAGCTTGGCTTCGAGCCGCTCGAACAGGGTCATCGCGTCGGCCGTGGCCCCGGCGAAACCCGCGATCACCGAGCCGTCGCCCAGACGGCGGACTTTGCGGGCATTGGACTTGACGATGGTCTGGCCCATCGAGACCTGGCCGTCGCCGGCCAGCACGGTATGGCCTTGCTTGCGCACGCACAGGATCGTGGTGCCGTGCCAGATGAGGGAATTGTTGTCGGACATGCGGGCTCTTCGAGAACGAGGGCGGTCGCCCGGTCTGGAGGACAGGGCGTCGAGCGTGTGCATGTGGGCCCAGAACGGGACGAGATCAAGTCGAGGCAGCGTTGCGGCGGCGGCCGTTGGAATCCGGGCCCGGCGCTCCCGGCGCTCGCTCTATCTCGACGCCCATCTCCAGACCGATGGCGCGGGACGGCTCGACGATGCGCGGAAGACTCCGATCGATCATACCTTGACCGGGACCATCGTCTCCCTGACCGATGCCTACAGGAGGAAGAGCACTAATCCGTGTGCCGCCAATACCATCCGTTGGGGCGCCGGACGAGTGCACAATCTCGACCGATCAATCGTCGAAACAGCCATAGACCAGATTGGGAAACAGCGTCGTATAATGTTCCCGCCGGCCCGGGGCTTGGTTCATCAGGATGGCGCAGAGCCGCTCGGACGGGTCGACGAAGAAGCGGGTGCCGGCCGCACCGCCCCAATAGTAATTGCCTTGCGAGCCCTGATGGTGGGCGATCCCCCGATGGAGCCGCACGGCATAGCCGAGGCCGAAGCCCAGACCCGGGCCGCGCGCGGCTTCCAGGCCGGGGATGGGGCCCAGGTGGTCGGCGGTCATGAACTCGATCGTCTTGCGGCTCAACAGCCGCACCCCGTCGAGCGTGCCGCCATCGAGCGACATCTGCAGGAAACGAGCATAGTCGAGCGCGGTCGACACCAGGCCGCCGCCGCCCGACTCGAAGCGCGGCGGGCGGGTGACATTGTGCAGGGCCACTTTCTGGCCGGAGTCCGGGTCGGTCCGGAACGGTTCGGCCAGACGCCCCTGATCCGCCTCGGGCACGCTGAAACCAGTATCGACCATGCCCAGCGGCCCGAAGATCCGCTCCTGGAGAAAAGTGCCGAGAGTCTGGCCGGACACGACTTCGATCAGCCTGCCGACCACGTCGGTGGCAACGCTGTAAGCCCAGAGCGTCCCCGGCTCGGCGATCAGCGGCAGGCGGCCGAGCTTCTGCACCATCTCCTCGTTCGATTGGCCGCGATAGCCGTCGATCTTGTGCTCCTGATAGAGCTTGTGGATCGGGCCGTTGCCCTGGAAGCCGTAGGTGAAGCCGGCAGTGTGGCGCAGCAGATCCTGGATGGTGATCGCCCGCGCGGCCGGGGCGAGATCGAGAGTCGCCTCGCCGCCGGCCGGATCCGGGCGCAGGGTCCCGACCTCCAGACTGGCCAGTTCGGGCAGGTAGGCGCCGATCGGGTGGCTCAGCAGAAAACGGCCTTCTTCGAACAGCATCATCGCCGCGGTCGAGACGATCGGCTTGGTCATCGAATAGATGCGGAAGATCGTGTCCGGCGCCATCGGCGCCGGCGACTCCGGATCGCGGCGGCCGAGGGCTTCGAAATGGGCGATCTTGCCCCGCCGCACGATCAGCACGACAGCGCCGGGCAGACGCCCCTGGTCGATTTCCGCCGCGAACACGCCGGAGAGACGCGCGAGGCGGGCGGCCGAGAGGCCCAGTTGTTCGGGACGGGCGGCAGGCAGGCCGGGACTGGCGAGGGGCATGGCGGAGATCCGGTCAGAGACTGTCGAGGAAGGTGAGCAGGGCGTCGTTCACTTCGCGCGGCCGTTCCTGCTGGATCCAATGGCCGGCGCCGTCGATGAGATGGAGGCCGCGCAAGCCGGGCAGCGCGTCGCGCAAGCGTCCGAGTGCCGCTTGGCCGCCGGGGCTTCGGATGGTCAGGTCGCGGCTGCCGGCGATGAACAGCGACGGTACGGTCACCGGCCGGAGATGCCAAGGCGCCAGCAGAGCCCAATTTCGGTCGAGATTGCGGTAGAGATTGAGTCCGGGGCCGAAACCGGTGCGGCGGAAACCCTCGACCAGCACGGCGAAATCCTCTTCGGCGGCGAATCCCGGCAGGCCGGCCGGATCGGGGAGCCGAGCGAGAAACCCCCTGTCCGGATCGACTTCGGGGAGCGGCACATGGTCCGCCGGCATCTCGCCCGAGGCCGACCACAAGATGCGCCGGAGCGTGGTCGGGATATCGGCCTCGAATTCGGTTTCGGCCGGCCCGACCGCCTGGAAATACATCATATAGTTCCGGCCCAGGCCCGCCTCGTGGAAGATTTTGGTGATCGGCCCGCGGTTGCGCGGGGTATAGGGCACGGACAGCCCGGCCACGGCATGGAAGAGATCCGGCCGCAGCAAGGCTGCATTCCAGGCGACGGGCGCGCCCCAATCATGGCCGACGATCACCGCCCGCTCTTCATCCAGCGCGGCCACCAGACCAACCATGTCGCCGACCAGAGCGAGCTGCGAATAGGCCTCGATCTCGGCCGGGCAGGACGAGCCGCCGAAGCCGCGCAGATCCGGTGCCGCGACCCGATAGCCCGCCTCGGCCAAGGCCGTGATCTGGTGCCGCCAGGAGCGATGACATTCCGGCCAGCCATGGACCAACAGCACCAGCGGGCCCGAACCATGGAGGGCGACATTGAGCGTCACGGTATCGAGCGCAATTTCAGTCGTGATGAAGGGGGACATCGGACCTCTCGACGATCTCGGGCGGAACCCATGTTCCCACCCGGCGCAGGACAAAGCAACCGGCAGAGACGCCCGCGCCGGCCGGCAATCCACGGGCGGCCCCTACACCTCGAATCGATACACTTCACCGTCCCGGGCCACATGTCCCGCGGTGGGTGCTGCGAAGTGGGTGCCGATCACCAGGGGCCGGTCACGCGCGAGTTCCGCGAACATCCGCTCGCGCGTCCGGATCCCCTGCGCCGGATCAAAGTCGGGGGTGGAAGCCCAGTCGGGATGCGCCATCTGGATCGGGTGGTGGAGGAAGTCGCCGGTGATGAGCGCTTCTTGGCCGCCCGAGGCGATCCGGACGCTGACATGACCGGGCGTGTGGCCGAGGGTGGGGGCGAGCGACACCTCCGCGCACAGGCGGTGGTCGGTCTCGACCAGATCCACCAGCCCCAGATCCCAGACCGGCTGGACCGAGTCGAAAAACACGCCCGGTTCGCCCCGGCCCGCCTCGGCCTGGCCGCGCCAATACTCGAATTCGGTGCGGCCCATGAGGTAGCGGGCATTGGGGAAGGTCGGGAGCCAGCGACCATCGACCAGCATGGTGTTCCAGCCGACATGATCGACATGCAGGTGGGTGCAGAGGACCGTGTCGATCGACCCGGGCGGAAAACCGGCTTCTTCCAGATCGGCGAGGAACCGGGTCTGCATCCGGCTCCAGGGCTCGATCCGGCGCTCCTTGTCGTTGCCGATGCACGTGTCGACGAGGATGCGGCGTTCGGGCGTCCGGATGACGAGCGCGTGGATGCTCATGCGCAGCCGTCCCGCCTCGTCGGCGAAATGCGGCAAGAGCCAGCCGACCTCCCGCACCGCCTCCCGCGTCGCCTGCGGCAGCACGAACCGCGTGCCGCCCACCGTCTCGAGTTCGACGATGCGGGTGACGGTCACGGCGCCGATGGTCCAAGTCAACGGTGTGATGGTCATCCGCATCCTCTCATCTCTCGACCCGCCGACGGCGGTCTCGGCGCCGCCATTTCCACGGCTCTCCCCGATCTGCATCGAGGTGTCCGGTCCAGTTTACGGAACCGGCTTCGGAGGAGTAAGCTGTCTCGGTAGCTTCATCTCCGGGATGCCCGCAAATTGACGACCGTGCCTTTTGATACTCTTAAGCTGGCCGAGCGGCTCCAAGCGAGCGGTTTCACATCAGATCAGGCTCGCGGCGCGGCGACGGCACTCGCGGAGGCAATGACGGAGGGCACTGCCAGCAAGGATGACATCAAGGACGTTCGAAAGGATGTCGAGGGAGTCAAGAACGACATCGAGTTGGCGAAGCGGGACCTGAAAATCTGGTTCGGGAGCGCGCTCGTCGTCGCCGTCGGGGTGCTCCTCGCGGCAATCCGATACCTGCCCGCACCGCATTCCTGAGCGCCGGCCCCGCGCATTCCGGCGATCCCGGACTTTCGACGCTTTCGCGTATTCTCGAACTTCCAATCCATCTCCCCCATTGACGCACGACTCCGCGTGATTCATCAATGCGCTCATGGCTCGCATCCCCGCCCTCGATGCCGACCCGGTGCTGGTCGGCGATTGCCTCGACATTCTGGGCGCGCTTCCCGCCGCCGGCGTCGACATGGTGTTCGCCGACCCGCCCTATTATCTCCAGCTCAACAACGACCTGAGGCGTCCCAACCACACGCTGGTCGACGGCGTCGACGACGAGTGGGACAAATTCGTCGATTTCGCAGCCTATGACCGGTTCACCCGCGCCTGGATCGGCGAGGTCCGGCGGGTCCTCAAGCCCGACGGCAGTTTCTGGGTGATCGGCTCCTATCACAACATCTTCCGGGTCGGCGCCATCGTCCAGGATCTGGGCTTCTGGATCCTGAACGACATCATCTGGCGCAAGACCAACCCGATGCCGAATTTCCGCGGCCGGCGCTTCACCAACGCGCACGAGACCCTGATCTGGTGCGCGACATCCCAGAACGCCAAATACACCTTCAACTACGAAACGATGAAGGCGCTCAACGAGGATCTCCAGATGCGCAGCGACTGGGTCATTCCGCTCTGCGGCGGGCCGGAGCGCCTGAAGCTCGACGGGCGCAAGGCCCATCCGACCCAGAAGCCCGAGGCGCTGCTCCATCGCGTGCTGATGGCCTCGACCCGCCCCGGCGACACGGTGCTCGATCCGTTCTTCGGCACGGGCACGACCGGTGCCGTCGCCCGCCGCCTCGGCCGCCGGTTCATCGGCATCGAGCGCGACGAAACCTATGCCGCTCTCGCCCGCGAGCGCATCGCCGCGGTCGAGCCGCTGGCGTCGACCGAGATGCTCTCGCTCCACTCCAAGCGGACCGAGCCGCGCGTGCCCTTCGGGACGCTGGTCGAGCGCGGCCTCATTGCCGCCGGCGAGGTGCTGTGCGACGCCGGCCGCCGCTGGACCGCCAAAGTCCGCCCCGACGGCACGGTGATCTCGGCCGAGGCCAAAGGCTCGATCCACCAGGTCGCCGCGTCCGTGCAGGGCGCCCCATCCTGCAACGGCTGGAGCTTCTGGCATGTCGAGCGGCAAGGGCACTTGCTACTCATCGATGCGCTGCGCCAGCGAATCAGGGCCGAATACGCTTCTTGACGAGGCCGCCGCACGATGTCAAGTTGCAGATCCGGTCGTTACTCGCGGATCTGATCGCGGTCCGGGTCCGCCAAGTGTGGAGAGGTGGTTGGCCAGTTCAGACTCCGATTGCGAACCGTACGCGGCCCTCCTCCGGCAGATTCCGGATGTGATCCTCGGCTGGCAAGCCGACCCGGAGGGAACGGAACGGATCATCTTTCTCGGCACCGCGGCAAACTATGTCGGCTCGGCCCCGACCGGGAGCGGACCGGCCGGATTGCCGCTGCATCCCGACGATCTGCCGCGCTGGCGGGAGGCGCGGGCGCTGCACGGGTCGGGCACCGAAGCCTGGACTTTCGAAGGTCGCTATCTGACCCTGACCGGTGCCACGCGGCGCTTCGAGTGCCACAGCCTGGCACTCCAGCCGGACGGCGGACGGCCGGGGCTGGTGGTCGACGCGACCCAGCGCAAGGCGGCAGAGACGGCCGAGCGCCAGGTCAAGGAGATTCGGGCTGAACTGGTCGCCCTGAAACACATGGCATCGCTCGGCCAACTCACTGCGGGAATCGTCCACGAGATCAAGAACCCGCTGAATTTCATCAGTAACTTCGCCGCCCTGTCGATCGACCTGGCAGAGGAACTGGGCGAGCATCTGACGCTCGACGACCGCGCCCAGATCGCCGAAGTAACCGGGTTGCTCAATGCCAATTTGGCCAAGATCCGCGATCACGCCGGGCGCGTCGACGCCATTATCCGCAGCATGCTGCTCCATGCCCATGCCGGCAGCGGCGTCCGCCGGCCGGCCGATCTGAACAAGGTCGTCGACGAGGCGCGGATCCTGGCGTTTCACGGGGCACGGGCGACCGACATGTCGTTCCAATGTGCTTGCGAGACCCGGTTCGATCCGACCGTCGGCCTGATCGAGTTCGTCCCCGAGGACTTGACCCGCGTCGTCGTCAATCTCGTCTCGAACGCCTTCTATGCAACCGAGAAGCGTCGGCACGAAGGCCGGCCGGGTTATATTCCCGCAGTCGAAGTGTCGACCAGCCGTCTCGACGGCGCGGTCGAGATCCGGGTGGACGACAACGGCACCGGCATTCCCGAGGCGGTCCGCCACCGGCTGTTCACGCCCTTCTTCACCACCAAGCCGTCGGGCGAAGGGACCGGCCTCGGTCTGTCGCTCTCGGCCGACATCATCCACGAACATGGCGGCACGATCCGCTGCGACAGTGCCGCGGCCGAAGGCCACACTGTGTTCGTCGTCACCTTGCCGTCGCCGCGCCGGTCGGTGTTCGACAAACCCCGGCGCGGGACCAGTGAAGTCGCGCGGGCCAACTGAGGATCTCACGAGATCGGACGGTTCCCCTGTACTCGCCCCGCCTCTCGGCGGCGGTGGCACGGCGCTTGCGTCGGCCGGCGGATGGATTGACCGACTCTTCCGAGAGGTTCTGATGGGCGCTGAATTGGCGTCGGTTCCCGCGACCGAAAATTCCCTCGATTTCCTGGTCGATGCCGTGCTGGCGCAGCGGAACCAGAGCCTGGAGCGGGCCGAGACGCTGCCGCCCGAGGCTTATACCTCGGCTGCTTTTTATCGGCTGGAGACTGAGAAGATCTTCCGCCGGGACTGGCTGTGCGTCGGCCATGTCAGCCAAGTCCCGAACGAGGGCGACTATTTCACGACGGATCTGTTCGGCGAGATGCTGGTCACCGTGCGCGGCAAGGACCGGATCCGGGTGCTCTCCCGTGTCTGCCGGCATCGCTGGGCGCCAGTGGCGGCCGGGGCCGGCAACGCCAAACTATTTTCCTGCCCGTTCCATAAATGGGCCTATGCCCTCGACGGCCGCCTGCTCGGCGCGCCCTTGATGGAGGAGGTCGAGTTCGACCGAGACACCTGCCGGCTGCCCGAATATCGCTCCGAGATCATCGCCGGTTTCATCTTCATGTGTTTTGCCCCGGATACTGAATCTCTCGCCGCGCAATTGCCGGAGCTGACCAGTGCACTGGCCAAGTTCGAACTCGACACGCTGCTCCTGGGCGCCAGCTTGGAGTATGACTGTGCAGTCAATTGGAAGATCGTGGTCGAAACCTTCATGGAGTGCTACCACCACATCGCCACCCATCCGATCACCTTCGAGCGGACTTTTCCCGCGCGGCTGAGTTATGTCGAGGACGGCCGCGCCGCTTGGACCATTGGGCATTCGCCGGCCCGGCCGGAGCTGCCCGACGAGAGCGTGCGAGCGGGATTTCCGCTGCTGGCCGAGCTGACCCCAGCGGAACGGCGCGAGTTCCGCCTCTATGTGATCTATCCCTACCATCTCTTGAGCGTCCTGCCCGACCGGGTGTTCTGGTTCTGTTTGCAACCGGAAGGGCCGGCGCGCACGCGCCTGCAGACGCACATCCTGGTGGCTCCTTCGGCGCCGGCCGACCCGGATTTCGCCGAAAAGATCGAGGCCGAACGGCAATTCCTCAATCGGGCCAATATCGAGGACATCACCGTCAACGAGCTGCAGCAGCGCGGCGCCGAGGCTCCCTCTGCGGCTCCCGGCCGGCTCAGCCACCTGGAAAAGGCGATCTGGCAGCTGGCCGATTATGTCCGCGACCGGCTCGCCGACGGTGCAGCGCCGGATTGGAGCCGAGCCGGCAACGCCGATTGACGCGCCTGCGAAACGTCACGGCCCGCGAAAGGGTGAGTTCATGTCCGAGGACAACGCCCGCATCGAACGTCATACGATCTTCCCGATCCCGCTCGACCAGCGGCACGGGCGAGCGGGCCAGCTTTTCACACTCTGGTTCGGCGCCAACATGACGGTGCTGACGATCGTCACCGGCGCCCTCGCGACGACGATTTTCGGCCAGTCCTTCGCCTCGGCGGCGCTGTCGATCTTGCTCGGCAATCTCGTCGGCGCGATTTTCATGGCGCTGCACGCGGCCCAGGGGCCGCAGCTCGGCGTCCCGCAAATGGTCCAGAGCCGCGGCCAGTTCGGCTCGGTCGGTGCCGTCTTCGTCGTCGCCCTGGTCGTGTTCATGTATCTCGGATTCTTCGCTTCAAATCTGGTCCTGGGCGGCCAGTCGCTGCACGCCATCCTGCCTTGGTTCGGCGAGGGCTCCTGTCTCGTCGTGATCGGGCTGGCCAGCCTCGCCGCGACGATCTGGGGGCATGACCTCATTCATCTCTACACGCGGCTGATGACCTTCGTCTCGGGCGCGGCCCTGCTGCTGGCGGGGATCTGGATCACCTTCGTCACTGGTTTGCCGGCCGGGTTCATGGCGCTGGGATCCTTCACGGCAGCAGGCTTCTTCGGCATGCTGTCGGTCGCAGCATTGTGGCAGATCGCCTACGCCCCTTACGTCTCCGATTATTCGCGCTATCTGCCGCCCGGCACCGGACCGGGCCAAGCCTTCTGGGCGTCTTATTGGGGCTGCGTCATCGGCTCGGTCCTGCCGATGCTGCTCGGCGCCGTCATCGGCACGATGGTCGGCGACGGCGATGTCCTGACCGGGCTGGTGGCGCTCACTGGCCCGGCCAGCACGATCATCGTCATCCTGTTCGCCCTCGGCGTCGCAGCGTCGAATGCGATGAACCTCTATTGCGGCGCCCTGGCCTCCATCACGCTCGGCCAGACCGTGCTGCCGCGCTGGACCCCAGGCTCGGCCGCGCGCATCGTCATCGCGATCGCCCTGTTCTCGGCCTCGATCCTGATCGGCTTGGTCAGCGAGAAGAATTTCCTCACCAACTACACCGATTTCATGGCGCTCCTGCTCTATGTCATGGTGCCGTGGACGGCAGTCAATCTGGTCGATTTCTATCTGGTCCGGTTCGGCGAGTACGACGTGCCGTCCTTTTTCGCCGCGGATGGCGGCGTCTACGGGCGGTACAATTGGCCGGCCCTGCTGTGCTACGGCGCCGGCATCCTGATCCAGATTCCGTTCATCGCCAGCGATCTCTATACTGGGCCGATCGCGGCCTTGCTCGGTGGAGTCGATGTTTCCTGGGTCGTCGGGCTGGTGGTGGTGAGCCCGGTCTATTATCTGCTCGCCCGGCGATATTTGGCGGCGCCTCTGCCGGTGACCGCCGTCGGGGCCGGATGACCCGGTTTCTAGGAGAGATGCAGAATGGTGGCGAGCGATCGAGTCGAGGCGGTGCAGAAGGAGCTGCGCCAGCGGGGGGTACTCTACTGTATCGGCGCCTATGTCGACATCCATGGCGTCCCCAAGGCGAAGATCGTCCCGCTCGACCATCTACCGCAGATGGCGAGCGGCTCGGAGCGCTATACCGGCTATGCGCTCGACGGGCTGGGCCAGGCACCGCATGACGACGAGATCACCTCGGTACCCGATCTCGACCACATCATCCAATTGCCCTGGGAGCCCAAGCTCGCCTGGATGCCGGCCGACAATGTCTTCCAGGGCCAGCCCTATCCGCTCAACACCCGCGTCGCCTTGAAGCAGGTGCTGGCCCAGGCGGCCGAACTGGGACTGGGCTTCAATCTCGGGATCGAGTGCGAAGTCTATGTCCTGAAACAGGGGCCGGACGGAACCTTGACGGTGCCCGACCCCGACGACAAGCTGGTCAAGCCCTGTTACGACGTCCGCGGCTTTCTCGACAATTTCACCTGGCTCGACCAGATGGCGACCAGCATGCAGACGCTCGGCTGGGATCTCTATTCCTTCGATCACGAAGACGGCAACGGCCAATACGAGTTCGATTTCCATTATGCCGACGCGCTGACCATGTGCGACCGGTTCATCTTCTTCCGCTTGATGGCCAAGCATTACGCAAAGGTGCAAGGGCTGCTCGCCACGCTGATGCCGAAACCGTTCGCCAATCGGACCGGCACCGGTGCTCACTTCAACATGTCGCTCTATGATCTCGAGACCGGCGGTAACGCCTTTGCCCGACCGCCGGCGGAGGATCCGCGCGGGCTGGGCCTGACCGAGCTGGGCTATCATTTCATCGGCGGCATTCTCCGCCACGGTCCGGCGCTGTGCGCCGCGTTCGCGCCGACGGTGAACAGCTACAAGCGGCTGGTCCGGCAGGGGGCGATGAGCTATTTCAGCTGGGCGCCGGTGTTCAATTCATACGGTTCGAACAACCGGACGAATTCGATCCGCGTCCCCGCCGGCGGCGGGCGCTGCGAATCGCGCAATGCCGACGGCTCGGTCAACCCTTATCTGGCGGCGACGCTGGCGCTGGCCGCCGGGCTCGAAGGCATCCGCGACCGGATCGACCCGGGCAAACCCAACGAAGACAATCTCTACGCCATCTCCGAAGCGGAACGGCGCGAGCGCGGTATCGAGTTCCTGCCCCAGACTTTACAGTCTGCCGTCGCCGCCTTCGCCGCCGACCCCCTGATCGAGACGGTGCTCGGCTCGGCGCTGCGAAACGAGTTCATTACCTATAAGACCCAGGAATGGGAGGCCTATCATCTCTCGATCAGCCAATGGGAGATCGAGCGCTACAGCCATCTGTTTTAGCGAGGCGGATCGCCCGCTCACGCTGCGGCTTCGGTGAATTGCAGCTTGGCCAGGCGCGCATAGAGCCCGTCTTCGCGGATCAGCGCGTCGTGCTGGCCGGTGGCGATCACGCGGCCATGATCGATCACCACGATCCGGTCGGCCTTGCGCACGGTCGCCAGGCGATGGGCGATGACCAAAGTCGTCCGCCCGGCGGCGAGCCGGGCGAGCGCCTGCTGCACGGCCCGTTCGGACTCGGCGTCGAGCGCGCTGGTCGCCTCGTCGAGCAGCAGGATCGCCGGGTTGCGCAGGATGGCGCGGGCAATGGCGAGGCGCTGGCGCTGGCCGCCCGAGAGCCGGACACCCTTCTCGCCCAGAAAGGTGTCGAATCCGGCGGGCAGGCGGTCGAGGAACTCGGCGGCCGAAGCGGCTTCGGCGGCTTCGCGCACTTCGGCGTCGCTGGCCTCGGGCCTGCCGTAGCGGATATTCTCCCAGGCATCGGCGCTGAAGACGACCGGATCCTGCGGCACCAGGCCGACCCGGCCTCTTATATCCGCGGGATCGGCCGCTTTCAGATCGACGCCGTCGATCCGGACCACTCCCGAGGCCGGATCGTAGAAGCGCAGCAGCAGCTGGAACACCGTCGTCTTGCCCGCTCCCGACGGCCCGACCAGTGCCACGGTCTCGCCCTGGCCGACCGAGAGCGAGAAATCCTCCAGTGCCGAACGGTCGGGCCGGGCCGGGTAATGGAAGGTGACATGCTCGAACGCGACTTCGCCCGGCGACGGCTCGGGCAGTTTCAGAGGAGTCGCCGGGACGGTGATCTCCGGGGTTTCGTGCAGCAGCTCGACCAGCCGTTCGGCGGCCCCCGCGGCGCGCTGGATCTCGCCCCAGAGTTCGGTGAGGGTGCCGCCGGAACTCGCCACCAGCACGGCATAGAGCACGAAGGCCGAAAGCTGGCCGCCGGTCATCCGCCCTTCGATCACCTCGTTGCCGCCGAGCCAGAGGCCGAAGATGATCGCTCCGAACCCCAGCAGAATGACGACCAGGATCAGCCAGGCGCGCGTCCGGATCCGCCGCAGCGCGGTCGCCACCGAGGCCTCGACCGTGGTCCCGAACCGACGCCGGTCGACCGGCTCATGGGTGAAGGCCTGGACCGTGCGAATGGCGTTTATCGATTCCTCGGCATAGGCGCCGATATCGGCGACCCGATCCTGCGACGCCCGCGAGAGCCGCTTTTCGCGCCGGCCGAAGACGATCAGCGGCACGACCACGACCGGCACGATGGCGACGATCACCGCCGCGAGCTTCAAGCTGGTGACGACGAGCATGACGAGTGCCCCCACCAGCATCAGCCCGTTGCGCAGCCATTGCGAAATGGCCGACCCGATGACGGACTGCAGGATCGAGGTATCGGCACTCAGCCGCGACAGAATCTCGCCGGTCCGCGCCGTCTCGAAGAAGGCCGGCGACAGGCTCAGCATCCGCTCATAGACGCCCCGGCGCAAATCGGCCGCGATCCGCTCGCCCAGCCACGAGACGAGCGAGAACCGAGCCGAAGTCGCCGCCGCCAGCACCGCCACCACGCCGAAAAGCTGCAGCGCGGTCGCGTCGAGCGCTGCCCGGCTGCCGCTGGAAAAGCCCTTGTCGATCAATTGCTGAACATAGGGTCCCAGTGCCAGCATCATCCCGGCCGCAACCAGCAGCGCCAGCCCGGCGCCGAAAGCCCGCCAGCGATAGGGTGCCAGGAAGGGGAGCAGCAGGCGTAAGGCTGCAACATTGGGCCGCTTGGCCGGCGGAACTCGGATCTCGGTCAAGGGCTGGTTTCCCTGAAATGACGCGGGCCGCCCGGGTACGGCGGCTGCGGTGTCAGATGGTTGCGCCGGGGCGGGGCGGCAAGGCGGTGGGAGGCGCGCTTCATCACGGGCCGCCGGATCCGACCCGAAGCCTGGGTTCGAGGGATTTGCCATGATTTCGCAGATGTCATATAGTACATTGAAATATAAAACAAATGGTGACAGTGGATGGGCAGTGTTGGGGTGGGCCTCCGCGCCCGCCTCACCGACCCCGACGGCGATCAACCGGGCCACCCCTCCGACCTCTGCCCCGGCACATCGACCCTTCGCCGCCCAGGGCGGCGAGGCGGGCGCGGAGGCCCGCTCCACTGCAGAATTTATCCAAATATTTCAGAACGCTGCGAGGCCTGTCCGGGACGAGCCCGGTCGGGGCGGATGAGCCGAATCGGCGACTGAACCACTTCTGCTCCGGAACGCCTCTCGTGCACGGAGCCGCACCTCGCGGCCGGCCGAGCGCCTGCCAGCCGGCGCCGGGATCACGCTGGCCGATCTGATCGGTCGCGGTATCCGCCTCTTCGTCGCGCAGTTGGGCCGCATCGAGGCGATGATGGGCCACCAGGATGCGTTCCAACCCGTCCAGAACCAGCAGCCAGGGGCGCTGCTCCAATTCGGCGACGAGGCGGTCGGCGAGTGCCGGCCCGCGCAGCTGGGCGAACTCGACAGCCGGCTGCATCGTCATATAGGCGAGCGCCTGGCGGCAGAAGCCGGCCATGACTGCGCCCTTCTCATAGAAGGAATACCAGAAGCGGCCGGCCCAATCGCCGCGCGCGGCGGTCGCGTGGCGGGTCAACCATTCCCAGGTGGGCATGCTCTTGCCCGAGCCGCCCATCGCCTCGAACAGCAGCATCGGATTGGGGTCGGCCGGGCCGCACCACTCATTCAGGGTCTGCAGTTCCGACGCGCGGCCGACGAACTCATGCGAGCCGAGATAGCGCGGTAGAGCCGCGAGGTTCGGGCGGGCGCGGCAAGGCGCCCTTGGCTTCGGGTTCGGCCTCGGTACCTTCGGCGGGCTCGGGCTCGAGAAATTTGGCGAGCCGGCCGATCGCGATCGCCGCTCCGGCAGAAAACTCCTGCAGGCTTTCGAAGACCTGGTAGACCCGCTCGACCTCGCTCTCCGGGTCCTTGCGCTTGGCGCGCTCGCGGAAGGCTTCGAGCTTCTTGCGCTTGTCCGGATCGAGTTCGATGTCCGCTTCCGTCACCGGGTGCTTCTCGCCCATGATGAACAGCAGGATCGGCCGCTCGAGCCGGATCGCTTCCTCGAATTCGAGTTCCGTGATCGACAGCCGATCCGGGTTTCGCTTCGGGTCGTGCGGCGTCTGGCCGTATTTGCGGCTGATGACACCGACATAGGCCGCCGAATCGCGCACGAAATTCAGCGACGACCCGATCACGTCGGCGTCGGCGCGGGCGCCGTCGTTCTCCATGACATTGGCTCGAAAGCCGTGCGTCTCGATCGCCCGGATCACCTGCTGCCGGTGCTCCCGGAGATCAGTGAACGTGCTCGACACCATGATCGCCCGATAGGTTTTCGGCTCGTCCACAACCGCCCCCGTCCACGGCTCGGCGACGCCCTCGCCGCCTCCGTGCAATCTGAGAATGAACCAGGGACCGGATAAAAGCCAGTGGAGGGGGAGGAGATTCGCTGAGTCGCCGGCACTGCCTCGCGGGTCAGCGCGAGCTGTCGTCATTGCCGGGACTAGGTCGCACCCGGCGGCCCGTCTCGGCGGCCCCGCTCTCCTCGTCATCCGCTCGAATATGGCCGATCGCCTCGACGATATCGGCCAACCAAGGTTCCGCCGACCGATCCTTCATCAAAAGACCTGAAGCGCCGAGGCTTCGATCCGCGGCCGCAACATGTGATGGAGGCTGTCGCGGGTCATGATGTCTGCTTTGGTACCGAGAATCTCGTCTGCCAGCTCCTTGACATCCATCAGCTCCAAGAGGCCGAAGGCGCCGCGCTCGTCATCGAAGAACAGATCGATATCCGAATTCGGCCGCGCTTCATCACGCGCGGTCGAGCCGAACAGATACAAATGCTCGACGCCAGCCCGTCTCAAATCGACCTCCGACTGTCTCAGCCGGGCTATGGCTTCGTCGCGTGTCATGAGCCTCTCCAGATGGAAGCCAGACACTATCATAAACGATGGCCAGGGACGAACCCGCCGGGCGCGCGCCGAGTTGCTGGGCCGAAACCCGGCACGGCGGCGTATCTCCGCCCCTGGGCCCCCGCTCGGCTCAGCGCCGTTGCATCCCTCGGGCACAGTTGCTATGACACGCGGCCGATTGCGGAGCCTGGTGCCATGAAAGCCGATATCCATCCCGACTACCACGAAATCAACATCGTCATGACCGACGGGGCGAGCTATACGACGCGCTCGACCTATGGCAAGGCCGGCGACACGCTGCGGCTCGACATCGACCCGAAATCGCATCCGGCCTGGACCGGCGGCCAGCAGCGCCTGAACGAGGCGGGCGGCCAAGTCGCGCGCTTCAACAAGCGCTTCGGCGGGTTCGGCATCAAATACTGAACGCCGGGCCGGCTGGGGCGTCGAATTCGGAGCGCTCCGGCGCGTTGACACAACTACGCACGCGCGGTTTCCAGGTAGCGTCCCTCTAGTCGGACCGATCGACTGGTCCCGGACCCCAACCGGCGGAGACTCGCGATGCCGTTCCTGCTGCGCTGCGCTCGCGTCCTGCTCCTTCTCACGGCCTCGCTCGGGCCGGCCGCCGGCCAGACCGGTGATTGGGCCACATACGGCTACGAGCCCGGCCGCAGCAGCTACAATCCGAACGAGATCGTGCTCGACCTGCAGAGCGTGTCCGGGCTCCAGCCGCAATGGTCGGTCGATTTGGGCGCACCGATCACTTCGCAGCCGATCGTGGTCCATAATGCGGTGATCGCCGGGCTGCCGACCGAACTCGTCTATGTCGGGGCGTCCAACGGAGTCTTCACCGCGTTCGACGCCGCGACCGGTGCTCAGGTCTGGAGCCGGCAGCTATTGACCGAGAGCAACGGCTGCAATCAGGAGCCGAATGGCCTCTATGGCGTCGTCGGCACGCCGGTCCATGATCCGGCGACCCACCGGATCTATGTCGTCGACGGGATGGGCTTGCTCTATGCGCTCGACGACGCGACCGGGGCTACGGCTCCAGGCTGGCCGATCCAGGTCATTCCCGACCCGACTCATGAATTCGTCTGGAGTGCCCTCAGCTTGGCCAACGGCCGGATCCTGGTCGAAGATGCCAGCTATTGCGACATCGCCCCCTATACCGGCTTCGTCTTCTCGGTCGACCCGGTGGCGGCCCAGGTCGCCGCCACCTTTCCGGTGACGACGATCGGCGACGGCGGCGGCATCTGGGGCTTCGGCGGCGTCGCCGTCGATGCCGAGACCCAGGCGATCTATGTCTCCACTGGCAACGGCCTGTCGGCAGAGAATTCCGGCTTTTCCGAAAATGTCGTCCGCCTCGACCCCGGCCTCGCCGTCGTCGCCGCTCATTATACCGGCCTCGTCGGCGGCGATGTCGATTACGGTGCGACCCCGTTCCTCTATTCGACCGCCTGCAACAACCAGGTCGCCGCCGTCAACAAATCCGGCGTGCTCGTCACCTATGACCGCGACGAGATCGAGACCGGCCCGATCCAGGTTCTGCAGATCAGCGACGGCGCCGGCACCCTCATCGGCGATTTCGCCATGGACCCGACGACCGGCTTGATCTATGTCGCCAATCCCGACGATGCCCCGTCGGGGATCTATAATCACGGTCTCTTGGCCTTCTACATCGACGGTGCGTGCCAGCTCGATCTCGCCTGGGAGGCCGCAGTCGGGCCCGGCGGCGCCGGCCCGCTCTCCTCGCCGACCACGATACCCGGAGTCGTGTTCTTCGCGACCGGCGGCCAGGGGATCGCCTATGCCTTCAATTCGCTCACCGGCGCCCAGCTGTGGAGCAGCGGTTCGACCATCAAGGGCGCGACTTTTCTGGCACCTGCCGTCATCGGCGGCCAGGTCTTCATGGGATCCTGGGACCATCATCTCTATGCCTTCGGCGTGCCGGCCTCGCCGCTCACCGCTTCGCTCCTGCCCGGCGCGCGCTCGGTCGAACTGGGCCGGACGGCAACCGTGTTCGCCACCCTGCTCAATACCGGAGCGACCAGCCTCGACGATTGCCGGGTGGCCCTTCCCGCCTCGGCGCCGAGCACCCTCGCGCTCAATTATCAGACTACCGATCCGGCGACCAACCAGCCGACCGGGCAACCCAACCAGCCGGTGTCGATCCCGGCCGGCAGCGGGCAGAGCTTCGTGCTCTCATTTCCCGCTGGAGCCGCCCTCTCGGATCTGGCCCAGGGCCTGGTCTTCGCCTGCGACAGCGTCACCAACGCGCCGGCGATCGAAGGCGTCGACACGGTCGATCTGACCGTCTCGGCGACGCCGGTCGCCGATATCGTCGCCCTCGCCGCGACGGCGACCGGCAACGGCATCCTGCAGATTCCCTTGGCCCGAGGCGGTGCCGCCGCCTTTTCCGTCGCCAGCATCAATGTCGGGGCGAGCGGCAGCCTGACCGTCTCGGCCGATCTGGGCGGTGCCGCCCTGCCGGTGACGGCGACACTATGTGAGACCAATCCCGCCAACGGTCAGTGCCTGGCACCGCCCGCCGCTTCGGTCGCGGTCTCGATCGGCGCCGATGCGACGCCCACCTTCTCGGTCTTCGCCACTGCTGCCAGCACCATCCCCTTCGCGCCCGGGGCCTCGCGCGTCTTCCTGCGCTTCACCGATGCCGGCGGCGTGCCCCATGGCTCGACCAGCGTCGCGGTCATGACGGATTGACCCCTGCGCCCCCCCGGGCCTGATCGACTTCGCGCCGAACCATTTCGTCGAGGCGCGAGACTCGGATGTAGAGGTGCTTGCTGCGATCGAGCAGCCCGTCCAACCAGGCGTCGCCGATCGCGGCGACGCCCGGGTGTTGATCGAGGCAGATCATGCGACCGCCCAGGGCGAAGGGCTCGGCCGCGGCCTGAGCCAGCGTGATCTCACCGGCGTGGACCGCCTTCTGGGCCAGGAGCCAGGCCATCACATGGGTCAGCCGCGCCGTCACCCGCATCGCCTCGCAGCACAGGATCAGGCGCTGGGTCGGCTGGGTCGGGCCCAGATGGCGCAGCTCGTCGGCGACGACATAGTTGCGCGCCTCCATGAGCAAAGCCATCGCCTCGTCGAAGGTCCGGCCGAAGAAAGTCGTCTCCGCGGTGATCGCCCTCATGCCCGTCCCGCCTCGCCGATCTGCGCGCCGGCCGAAGCCGCGCCAAAAATCATTCTGCGGCTCTTGAACGACCGGCCGAACTTCCCACCTTTCGATCGGTTGGATGCCGAATTCGGGTCCAGCCCGTCGACCGGAGGGCCATCGGCCTCTGGCGGGCACTCTGGCGGCGCGACCTTCGACTTCATATTGCTCAAAATGAGGATGTGACCATGCGCTCTTACGACTTTTCCCCGCTCTTCCGCTCGACCGTCGGTTTCGACCGGCTCGCCCGGCTCGTCGATACTGCTACTCGCGTCGACGAAGCCTCGCTCAGCTATCCGCCCTACAACATCGAGAAGCTCGGCGAGGATGCCTATCGCGTGACGATGGCGGTCGCGGGATTCGGCTTGGATGAAATCGACGTGACGCTCAACGAGAACACGCTGATCGTCACCGGCGAGGCCAAACCCGGCGACAAGCCGACGCAGTATCTGCATCAGGGCATCGCCCGGCGCGCCTTCGAGCGGCGCTTCCAGTTGGCCGACCATATCAAGGTCAAGGGCGCTTCCCTGACCAATGGTCTCCTCGACATCGATCTGGTGCGCGAAGTCCCGGAAACGCTGAAACCCCGCAAGATCGAGATCAGCGGGCGCGAGACTCGGGCAACGCTGCTCGATCGCGCGGCCGCCTGACCGCCGCGGACGGCCGATTTCATCAGAGATCGGCCGGTAGCGACCGGGGCTGGGCCCGATCGGGTCGGCGAGGGCTGCGGCTAGCCCGTCTGGCGAGGCGTCTCGGTTCCTGCACGGCATCATGCCCCGCATACTACAGTACAAGACCGGGTCCGCAAATGCGAAGCGCCGCCAGACGACCTGGCGGCGCTTCAAAATTGCCCTTCGAAATGTTCTGGCCCGCTCCGTTCGAAATGTGCTGCCGTCTCGCTTGGAACGGGAGAATGGCAGCCGGGAGTTAACGATCTCTGGATAATGGGCCGATTGTCGAAGCCTTTCGCCGGGTCCGGCTCCGGGCTCGAACCGGCCGCGGATGCGCTGTTGCCATGCGGACATGGCTGTCTGGAAACGCACGATTCGGCACCATCGTTAACGAAACCTTCATGAATTGCCCCTACCTGCGAGAGAGATTCGAACTCGGACCGGTTGTCATGGCCAAAGTCACGCCGCAGTTGATCGTAGATCTCATCAAGACTTTCCCGCGAGAATGCCTCGACGCGGCCGAGCGGGACCTGTTCGGGCTGACGATTCCGCCCTATGCAGATCTCAACTGCAAAGTGCGCAGCCAGACGCTCCCCGAACCGATCGGGCTGCTCGAATACGCCTTGCGTTTCGGCCGCCCGGCCTCGGTCGATCTCTTGCTCCAGGCCGGGGCCGATCCCAATGCCGGCGTGCCGCGCCCGTTGACGGTGTTGACCATGGCCCAAGCCTGCCGCGACGATGGCCGGCTCGAGAAGCTCGAGGCGCTGCTGCAGGCTGGAGCCCGGGCGGATTACGTCGAAACCGCCGGCAATTTTCCGCCGACGCCGCTGATCGCACTGGCCCGCTCCAAATGCGCGGGCATCCAGCGTTATTGGATCGCCCGTCTGCTGCGAGCCGCCGGCGCCTCCCCGCGCACCACCAACGACTATGAGCTGCGCGTGGTCGCCCGCCTGTTGGCCGAGTTGCGCGCCATCGACGAGATCCTGGACTGCTTGTCGCCGGCCGAGCAGGAGGCGACCAAGACGGAACCGACGAGCTTCGCCGGCCTGGTCGCGACCGTCCTGCGCAGCGCGCATCCGCTGGCGCTCGACCGGATGATCTCGGCCGGGAAGGAGGCGAAGCTGCCCTTGGAGTTCGATCCGACGGCGGCATTGCGCGAGATCTCGATGCAGATCGCAGATCATCCGGTTTCGCCTGGACAAGCCGGGTTCGTGCGGCGGCTGCTCGAAGCCGGTGCCGAAATGCAGTCGCCGCCGGACGGCGACTCCGCCTTCGAACGGGCTCTGGCGTTCGAGAACCACGAACTCGTCGAGATCTTCCTCGACGGCGGCGCCAAGCCCACTCGGGCTTCCGCGCCCGATCTGGTGTTCGAGTTGATGCGCCGGCAAGGGCTGGCGCAACGCCCCAAGGCCCCGGCGGTCGAGAAGCGCAAGCCGCCGCCGACCGGGGCCCTCGACAGCCTCGATCTGCTGTGCTCGGGGGTCGCGGCGCTGGAGGCCTGTCCCGAATCCGACCTCCACCGGCTGACGGCGGCCCATTCCGCGGCTCTGCAGTCACTGGCCGAGCGGCTGTTCGCCGTGGCCCGCCGAGTGGCGCCGGTCACGACCAAATATACCCGCCGCCGGTCGGACCGGGCTCCGGCCGGCCCCGGCCAGCCGGATCAGCGGCATCAGGCCAGCGCTGCCGCCCTCAGCACCTCGTCATCGTAGCGGCCGTCCTGCTTCAGGGCGTGCCGCCTCGACCTCGTGTGTGCTGCCGAAGGCTCGCGGGGCGAGTCGCCGCGCCTCCAGCCGGATCGAGCGATACCGGCCCGCATCCGCCGCCGTCAGGAGCCGGATCGCCGGGCTCATCGCTTGAACAGGCTGTCGGCCCCGGCCCGGTGGTCCTGCTTGGCCGCGATGAGCGCGCGGGCGCGGGCGGCCTCGGCCTCCAGTGCTGCAATGTACTCGCCCAGTTCAGCCACGGAAAGCGGGGTCAGATCCTTGGGCGCCAGCTTGCGGTGCTGCGGCAGGTCCTCGTCCTCTCGCGCCATTCGTCACGCTCCCTGACGATCCAGCCCCGAGGGCACCAGCCGGTTGCCGCTGCCGACGGCCTCGGCGATCGAGGCAAATCCGTCCCGGCGCAGCAATTCGGCCAGATCCTGCTTGATCCGCCCGAGCAGCGCCGGCCCCTGATAGGTCAGTGCCGTATAGAGCTGGACCAGGGAGGCGCCGGCCCGGATCTTGGCGTAGGCGTCGGCTCCCGACGCGATGCCGCCGGTCCCGACCAGCGGCAGGGCGCCGCGCGTGAGCCGGTACATGTCGCCCAGCAGCCGGGTCGAGGGCTCGAACAGAGGCGCTCCCGACAGCCCGCCCGGTTCCGGCGCATCGGCGCTCTTCAGATCGGCCGGCCGGGCCGTCGTCGTATTGGCGACGATCAGCCCGTCGATGGCCGAGGCCATGACTGCTTCGGCGACATCCTCCTGCTCCTGCCGGGTCAGATCCGGCGAAATCTTGAGCAGGACCGGCGGGTGGGCATCGGCGAGCCGGTCGCGGGCCTGGATCACGGCGGCGATCAGCACCCCCAATTCACTGCGCCGCTGCAGATCGCGCAAGCCCGGCGTATTGGGCGAAGAGACGTTGATCACCAGGTAATCGGCGAACGGCCCCAGCACCGCCACGCCCCGACAATAATCGGCCGCCGCGTCGGCGCTGTCCCGATTCTTGCCGAGATTGGCGCCGAGCACGCCTCGGCGAGGCCGCCGGGCCAGCCGGGCCGCGGCCGATTCGAGCCCCTGATTATTGAATCCGAGTCGGTTGATCAACGCCTGATCCGACGCCAGCCGGAACAGCCGCGGTTTGGGATTGCCGATTTGCGGTCTGGGCGTCACCGTGCCGATCTCGACGAAACCGAAGCCCCAGCGCAGCATCGCATCGGGGATCTCGGCATTCTTGTCGAACCCGGCGGCGAGGCCGACCGGGTTGGGGAAATCGCAGTCCCAGAGCCGGGTCGCCAGGATCGGATCGTCCGGCACCGGATGGCGCGGTGCGATCCCGGCGGCGAGACCGCGAATCGTCAGATCATGCGCCCGTTCGGGCGGCAGCCGGCGCAGCAGCGGAAGGATCACGGCGGCGAAGGTGGACATGTCGCGCCCCGCACCTCAATCCAGAGCCGGAAAGACGTGGGCGCCGTCGGGTCCGAGCGGCAGGATCCGCGCCCAGATGACCGCGCTCGCCGGCAGCGCCCCGTGAAGATGCGGAAAAAGCTGGCCGTTGCGGGAAGGTTCCCATTTCAGCGCCGGACCCAGCGCCACCGGATCGACGGCGAGCAAGACCAACCCGTCTTGTCCGGTGCGATGGCGCGCCGCGGTTTCGACGATCTGCGCACGGGTCGAGAAATGGATGAAGCCATCGGCGCGGTCCTGGGACGAACCCGGATAGGAGCCGCTGGCCGCTGCCGTCTGCCACTCGTCACGGCGGCACATATGGTAAATCAGGCTGTCAGTCATGGGACCCGGCAGGTTACGCTCGCGGCGGCGGCGCTGCAAGCCGGCAGTTCCATCTGCGAGTCAGTCTCGATTGCGACGGTCGGACGAAGGTTTCGTGCTCTCGAACGAGCAGACTCGACCCTCAACCGCCGGCCAGGACGCGGGCTTCGCCGGAGCACCTCCCATGGGCGCCCCCTTTCAGGCAATTCTCGGCCGCCCGGACCGGGCTTGTTCGGGCCATGACGATAGCGGACCGGGCCGCCGCTCGCCTTCGCCCCTTCGGGGTCGCCTCCGGGACCGCGACCGCCGCACCGTGCTCCGGGGCCTGCCTGATTTTCAGCCCCCGCGTTCGCGGAGCAGTCGCCGGATTCAGCGATTTCCAAGATCTTCAAAATTCCTATTGACATACATGAAAATACTTATCATAGTCCGATCCATATCCTCTCTATCGACCGGCGCCAGCCGGAGCCGCGGAGATGAACCGGCACCAGCACCCCAATCTCACCGAGGAGCGAACAAATTTCGACCGACGCGACCGACCGCACCACCTCCGACCCGGCCGCCACCGCTGGGGGTCGCGATCGCCCGGAGGAGGGCGCGGGCGGCCCGCCGGGAGAGCGAACCGAGCGGCAGTTGCGCATTCTCGACGAGCTGACCGAGATGGGGATGGTTCTGACGCGCGCGACCTATGCCGAAGCCCTTCGGGAACTGGCCGAGCGGGAACAGGCAGCCATGGCGCCGCCGGCCGAAGAGGCAGCCGCCCCGCAACCTTCCGTCCCCGCCGAGCCCGCGGCCGAGGCCGTCCGGCCGAAACCCGCCCGCACCGAACCGGCCGAGCCCCGGCTGCCCCGGTTCAGGGGGCCGTCGGGGACCCGCGATCCGCGGGTGATCTTCACCATGCTCTCCGCCGAACTGCGCCAGATCATAGCGCTGCAAGTCTGGATCGCCGGCGGCGGCAAGCCGCAGAGCAAGGCCAAGGCCGAGGTCAAGACCTATGCTCCCGGCA
>Ga0209274_10000083_pt1 | contig 89090 bp, 74 predicted proteins | sample HubBroMetageREF1_FD_188343 | JGI IMG/M metagenome (GOLD analysis project Ga0209274, IMG submission 188343) | Reference soil microbial communities from the Hubbard Brook experimental Forest, New Hampshire, USA - Hubbard Brook CCASE Soil... | ecosystem: Environmental > Terrestrial > Soil >...
CGGCAAATACGCGGGCTGAATCAATATTTCTGGGAGAGCTGGGACGAAGCCGCCAACTACTACCTCGCCAGTAAAACCAATCTTGACGAGGCGCTGAAGGATGAAGACCAGTCCATCCGGGTCGAAGAACGCTTCGATAACCTGCACGCCAAGTCGCAGATTCTCGAGGCCATGGGCCGCAAAGACGACGCCACCACTTTCCTCAACAAAGCACTGGAGAAAGGCAGCGCACAGCAACTTTATTTCTATGGCCGCCAGCTTCAGGGGCAGAAGAAGCAGGAAGAGGCATTCGCCCTCTACCTCTCAAACGCGAAGAAGTACCCTGACTATTGGACGTCGCACGTCGGTCTGGCCCGCGTTTATAGCGGCCAGGGCGACTTCGATAAAGCCGTCAAGGAAATGCAGAGCGCTCTCGCCGGCGTACCGGATGATGCCAACAGATCGAACCTGGAGAACTATATAAAGCGATTGCAGTCGAAGGAGGACATCAACCGCTGAGAACAGTACCCGGTTGCCAGTACCAGTGACCAGTTTCTAGGGCCCGCTGATTTTTCTGGCAACTGGCTACTGGGTACTGCCTGCTATCCCGTGTTATGCAGTCCGGCGGCGATGCCGTTGATGGTCGCGCCCAGCGGATACTCAAGTTTCTCCAGGTCTTGCCCCAACTGCTTGCGCCGCAAAAGCTCCACCTGGATCAGGCTCATCGGATCCACGTAGGGATTGCGCAGATGAATCGATCGCGCCAGCACGCGGTTGCGAGCCAGCAACTCGCGTTGACCGGTGATGCGCAGAATCATTTGCCGGGACCGCAGAAACTCCTCTTCTAGCATGGTGAAGACGCGCGTGCGCAACGCCGCGTTCTTTACCAATCCGGAATAAACCTGGGCAATGTGGAAATCGGCCTTTGCCATGCCGAGTTCGACGTTGCGCACCAGGTCTGAGAACAAGGCAAAATGTTTTAACATCTCACGCAGCAGCCGCTCGTGTCCTTTTCCCTTCGCTGCGAAACTCTGTAGCCCCTGGCCTACTCCGTACCAGGCGGGCACGGCATGGCGGCTCTGCATCCATCCGAACACCCACGGAATCGCGCGCAAATCCTCTAACCGGCGGCCCTTGGTGCGGCGCGATGGCCGCGAGCCGATGCGCGCGGCATCCAATTCCTGCACCGGTGTAGCCTGTTCGAAATATTCCAGCACGTCAGCATTCTCCGCGATGTCGCGGCGATAGACGCGGTAGGCTTCTCCGGACATTTCTTCCATCGCCTCTTCCCAGCGCGTCTGATCCTTGGGCTGAGGGCCGGAGCGCGTGAGCGCTTCCAGGCTAGCGGCAATCATCAGTTCCAGGTTCCATTCTGCGAGTACGACGTCGGCGTACTTCCAGTTGAGAACCTCTCCTTGCTCAGTGATTCGAATCCGTCCGGAAAAGCAACCTTCCGGCTGGGCCAGGATTGCCGCATGCGTAGGCCCACCGCCGCGCCCCACAGTACCGCCGCGGCCATGGAAGAGGCGCAGTTTCAATCCGCACTCTTCCGCGGCGCGATGCAGATCGCGGTGGGTTTTATACAGCTCCCACGTACTGGTCAGCATGCCTCCATCTTTATTAGAGTCAGAGTAACCCAGCATCACTTCCTGCCAGCACCCCCAGGAATCGAGCAGCGGCTGATACTCAGGATGCCGCCACAGACGGCGCATCACCCCACCAGCCGCGCGCAAAGAATCGATCGACTCGAACAGCGGCACCGGCATCAAGCCTGGATCTTCGATAGAACCAGCCAGACTTACGCCGCAGGCCTTTGCCAGGCGGACCACGTTGAGCACATCGTCCTCGGACTCGGCGCCGCTGATGATGTACTGGCGGATGGACTGTGCCGGATAAGTCTGCTTGAGTTGCTGGATGATGCGGAAGGTCTCAACCAGTTCCCGGGTCTGAGGAGAAACGGCGTCGCCGATGTCGGAGGACAGAGCGCCTGCAGCCAGGGCCGGGGCAGTGTTTCTCAATTCGGTCTTTCGTAGTTTGGGTTTTCGAGGTTCGGCGCTTCCAAGCACGATCTTGTTTACGTCGATGCCTTTTGCGCCAATCTCTTGCAGAACTTCCGCGTGCACGCGAGCATGCTGCCGAATATCGAGAACCTGGAGATGAAAACCGAAAGTTCGGATTTGCCGCAACAGTGGATCGACAAAGGCCTCAGCGAGAAGCTCCCCGCGATTCGACATCAGGCTCAATCGCAGCATCCCGAGATCGGATTCAAACTCCGCCGCGTCCTCATAGGAATCTTGAACGCTGGGGCCTTCCCGGCTGCGATGCAACCGGTAAACCACGTAAGAAAGAAAGCGGCGGTAAAGTTCCACGGTATTGGCTGGCCCCCAGAGCATGGAAGCTGCGGGCATCGACCCCTTATACTGCGCCAGCCGCGCCAGAATCTCAGCGGATGCGCCCACCTGCTGCAATGACGAACTCAGGCAATCGCTCAAGAACTCCACATCGCGAATGTAGTGGCGAAGAACTACCGCGCGCGCCATCTGCAGGGCATCCTTCACGCATTCCGGCTTGACCAGCGGATTGCCGTCGCGATCGCCGCCAATCCATGAGCCGAAGCTCAGCAGGTTCGGCAACTTGGCTGCGTCGGGAACCGCGCCATAAACCTCGCGAACCGATTCCGCCACTTCGGCATAGACACGGGGCAACGTTTCGAACAGCGCCAGCCGGAAATAGCGCAGCCCCATGCGGATCTCGTCGTCAACCGTGGGCTTGGTCTGCCGAACCTCATCAGTCTGCCAGAGAGCCGTAATTTCTGCGTGGATGATCTGCTCACAGCGCAGGGCCTCGGCCACTGTAAGAGGAAGACGATCCAGCCGCTCCAGTTGTTCGGCGATGCGGCGCCGCTTCAGCAGCACGGTCTGGCGAGCCACCTCGGTGGGATGGGCCGTGAATACAGGAGTCACCGTGACCTGGCGAAGCGCCGCCAGCGCTACGTCGGCGGAGGTCCCGGATTCCTTCATACGCAACAGCGTCCCGTGAAACGATCCGGGCAGCGGCGCGCGTAGCCGGTCTAATTGGCGGGCGCGGCGGCGGCGCTTGCGATGGTTGGTCTCCGCCAGATTTGCCAGTTCGAAATAGATCGCGAAAGCCTTGGTCACATGATAGGCACGAGCCAGATCCATCTTCGAAATCATGCCCTGGGCGCTGGCCATGAGTTCGCCGCGAGCACCGGCGGCGGGACTGTGCCAGACTCGTTCGCGATGCCGAATCATCAGCCGCCGCAACTCTTCGACGGTGTCGAATAGTTCCTGGTCCACCTGCTCAACCAATACTCGTCCCAGCAAGGCGCCGAGCGAACGCACATCCCGCCGCAGGGAGTTGTCCTTGGCGGAATCCTCCGATTGCGCCGTGAGTTCCGACAAGCGGGCTTTTTGATCGTCCGCTTTCCACAGTGGTTTGGGCCGGGTCATGAGGGTCGCGGCTGGAGACGCGATTAGACAGGATAAATCAAAAGGCGGTGGTCAGTGTCCAGTGGTCAGTAACACTTGAGCCGGCGCGATGACTGGCCACGGACCGCTGACCACTGCTCCTACTTCGGCGATTCGAAGCGGTACCCGATTCCGCGCAGCGTCTTCAGATATTTTGGGTGCCGCGGGTCAGGCTCTATTTTTTCCCGCAGCCGCCGCACGTAAACGTCAATCGAGCGCGGCGTGACGAACGGAGTCTCTTTCCACACCGCGTCGAGCAGTTGGTCGCGCGTGAGCACGCGCCCGCAATGAGAAGCCAGATACTCCAACAAGCGAAATTCGCGCACCGTGGTAAGAACTGTCCTTCCCTGTACCTGCACCGTCATCGAAGATGCATCAATTTCGAGATCGCCCAGGCGAAGCACTTCCGGCGTAACCGGCGGTTGGCGCAAGCCGCGAAGCACGCTGCGCACGCGGGCGACCAGTTCGCGCGGGCTGAAGGGCTTGGTAATGTAATCGTCTCCGCCCAGTTCGAGCCCCTTCACCCGGTCCGACTCGGCTGTTTTGGCAGTCAGGAAAATGATGGGCGTTGAGGAGAGCGTGGGGGTCTGGCGAATCTGCCGGCAAAGATCGAAGCCGTCCGCGCCCGGAAGCATCACGTCCAGAAGAAAGAGCGCCGGCATCTCGCGCAAGGCTTCCGAAACCACCGACGCCCCGCTAACAAAGCTTTGCACGTCAAAGCCGGCCGCCTGCAGGTTATGGGAAATCAGCCGCGCAATGTCTTCCTCATCTTCCACTACGAAGACCAGAAAGCGAGATACAGCTGCGACACCCGCATCGCTTGGTACCTGGTAAGACTCCGTGGGAAAGTGCATCATCACCTGACGGCGGCTGGGCTCAGAACCAGGTTTGGCGCCGGTTCTGCTAAATGTATTTTGAGATTGTTGCGAGAATGTTTCTCTCGTGTTAACGAATGATGAATTTCGGAAGGCAGTGCCAGTAATCAGTGATCAGTGGTCAGTGGTCAGTGATCAGTGGCCAGTGGCCAGTGAAAACCTAAATCTTCTCCGAAAGCCGGGTCAGAACTGGCACTGACCACTGACCACTGACCACTAGTCACTGACCACTGTTCTTACGTTGCTGCCCGCTTCTTGGGGGCATGCCGCAGGCTGCGGCCCTCGATTAGGCTATAAAGGTCTTCGGCAAGATTGGTAGTGTGGTCTCCGGCGCGCTCTAATGCCTGCGCCATTAAAAGCACATCAAAGCTCGAAGGATTGCCCTGCGCCGCTTGTTCGGTGAGGTGCTTCTGGAACAGGGCGTGGCAGACGCGGTCGATGTCTTTGTCCATTTGCAGCACTTTGCGGGCGCACTCCAGATCGAGATTGACGAATCCGCGATAGACCAGATCGAGCATCTCGCGCAGGATCGCTGACATTTCCACGAGTTGGCGTACGTCGGAAGCCGCCATCTTAGCCGTGCGCGACTGCACCCGCATGGCTACGCTCATCATCAGATCGCCAATGCGCTCCAGGTCCGTAGTGCATTTCAGGCTGGTCAATAACTGGCGGGCTCGGGTCTCGTTCACGCGCGTGATGGCCGCCGGCAAGCGCTCGTCAATATAGCGCTCGATGACGTCGAGTTCCTGCTCGCACTCCTTGATCGCCAGGAAAGCCATGCGCGAGGAATGAGTGAGCAGATCGCGCACGTTGAAAGCCGCGTCGCGAGCGATGAGGAAGGCCTTGAGCGCCCTCTGCGCAAGGTCGTCGAGTGATCCACTGCCTTTTCGGCCAGTCTTTTTGCCGGCTTCCTGACTTTGACCGGAAACTGCCTCGGTGCTGTCAGGCGTCCCGGTCTCTTCGACTGCGGTCGGGGCTGTGGCGGCTTTGCGGGGCATGGCTCACTGGAGGCAATCGCGCTTGGATTACCCCTGGTTCAGAATAAGTTCAGAATACGTTCAGAGTACCTCCAGAGTATCGCACTACTGAGTAGGGAGGAAGTTTACTTGAGAAATGTGAAAGGATCGTTAATACCCGGTTGCGAATCGTCGCGGATGCCGATTACAGTGTGAGGTCGCAGATCATGGAACCCGTCGAACATCTGCAACGCCAGTTTGCCTACGACGAATGGGCAAACCGCGAAGTACTCGCCGCGTTACGCGCCAGCGCGCCGTCCCCACGGCCCTTGCAACTCCTGGCGCATATTCTCTCCGCAGAGCGGCTGTGGCTGGAGCGCATCCGCAAGCAACCGCAGAGCCTGCCTGTATGGCCAGACTTCTCCGTCGAGCAATGCGAGGTGCAGATCACGGAACTCGCCCAACTCCGGCGGGAATTTTTCGCTCAGCTCGATCCCGCGAGACTCTCGGAGAAAGTCACCTATACGAACAGCAAGGGCGAGCCCTGGACCAGCACGGTGGAAGATATCCTGACTCACGTCGTGCTGCACTCGGCGTATCATCGCGGACAGATCGCCAGCCAGATGCGCGCCGGCGGAGAGCAGCCCGCTTATACGGACTTCATCCACGCCGCACGCCAGGGTTTAATTGAGTAAGATTCGGTCGAGCGCACCTGATCGAATGGGCTGATTTGAATGCGAAAGGCAGATCTATGGAAGGAAGAGCGCTCTACGCCTTCACTGCTGTGCAAATCGTCGCGGTGGCCGCAGTTCTCTGGCTGGTATTTACACGGCCCGGCCCCTGGGATTGGCAACGTTGCGCAGGCGCAGGTCTGGTGGTCGTAGGCGTTGGCGGGATTGTGGCTGCGCGCTACCAACTGGGCAAGTCTTTCGCCATCAAAGCCCAGGCCCGGGAGCTTGTGACGCGCGGAATTTATTCCAAGATACGCAATCCAATCTATGTCTTTGGTGCGGTCGCGGTCGCGGGGTTTGTGCTCATCCTGCACCGGCCCATTCTATGGTTGTTTCTAGTGGCTATCGTTATTATGCAAACGCTGCGCGCCCGCCGCGAAGCACAAGTCCTTGAAGGCGCATTCGGCGACGCCTACCGCGAGTATCGCCGCAAAACATGGTTCTGAAGCTGGTTCTGAAGCAGGTTCTGAGACCGTCAACACTAAGGTGTGGCAAACAGAATGTGCGGTAATATCTCTGGGATGAAAAAACTGTCCGCCTTCATCCTTCTTCTTCCGCTTTGCGCCGCGATTCCGCTGGGCGCAGCCGATGAGCCCAAGTTCCCCTCAATGCCTGGCGCCGTCTCGGGCAACGCAGTCGCCACCCTCAAAGGCGGCTTCGAACTCTTCTCCATGATGGGCATCGGTCCTAGAAAAACCTGGGATGATATTACCAATAAGGTCTACATCATGACCCTGGCTCATCCGAAATGGCATGAAGCTCAACGAGTGCCCGGAGTCGTGGGCCGTGTGGGCGCTGCGGCGGTTGGAGCCAGAGGCCAGATCGTTCTCATGGGTGGATTCGTTGTGGATAACGAGGGTGAGGAGATGACAGTGCCCGATGTCAACGTTTATATCGGGGAGCATCGCTGGTATCGCGGCAAAGACATTCCCGTCGCCGTGGACCGCGCCGTCGTGGGGGAGGACCATGACCGCTACGTCTACCTGATCGGCGGCCGCTCGCCCAAAGGCCCGGTGAACAACGTGCAGGTCTATGACGTCCAAAAAGATTCATGGAGTCAGGCCACACCCTTCCCCGGCACACCCGTGTTCGGGCTGGCTGGGGGATTGGCTGATGGCAACATCGTGATCGTGGATGGGGCCAAGGAGGGTCCGGCGGGCGGTCCGCGCTACATCGCCTCCGACGAATGCTGGCGCGGAAAGATTGACAAGAAAGATCCAAACAAGATTGAGTGGAGCAAGCTGCCTGCCCATCCTGGCCCCGCGCGCTTCGCCATCGGCGGAGGAGGCTCCAACCGGGAACACAGAATCTTCTTCACCGGCGGCACCGCCACTCCTCACGATTACAAAGGCGTCGCTTATGACGGCCAGCCTGCGGAAGCCTCCACCGTCACTTTCGCGTTCGAACTGCACAAAGGCCAATGGGAGACCATCAGCGAGGACACCGAAGATCCTCGATCCGACAGCCGCGGCGTTCTGGACACGACGATCGGACCAGTCGTTCTTGGAGGGATGGTGAAAAATCTGGCGGTGACCGCGCGCGTGACGATGCTGCTGAAAAAGTGAGCGTCTGCCATCGACCGAAGACGCCAGCATTTGCAGGATACCGTCGCCTCGCGATAGAATGTCCACGTTTTGCATGTAGGTCCCTGCACTTGGTTCCAAGGTTCGCACTATGGAAACCCCAATGTTTAACCCGCGTTAGTTTGCCATCCTCCTGAGTCCACAAGTCGGACCTCTCGTTGTATCTCTGGGAATTTTGATCGTCGCATTCGCCTCATTTTTTCTGGCGAATCACGCGGAAAGCTCGTAGGTATCTATGGAAGCCACGACCTCCGTTGCGGAGAAGCCGCACACGTTATGGGCGTCGCTGGTGGAAGCGGTTCGCGGCTCCCACCAGGACTACACCGCCGGCAGCCTCAACCGCGCCATCCTGTTGCTGGCCGTGCCGATGGTGCTGGAGATGGTGCTGGAGTCGCTGTTCGCGGTGGTCGACGTATTTTGGGTTGGACGCTTGGGCGCGAACGCCGTCGCGACCGTGGGGCTCACGGAATCGATGCTGATGCTGGTAATGTCCGTGGCCATGGGCTTGAGCTTGTCGACCACTGCCATGGTGGCACGTCGCATAGGAGAAAAAGATCCTGAAGGCGCGGCCGTCGCGGGCGTGCAGGCAATCGCTCTCGGTCTGATGATTAGTGTGGCCATCGGTATTCCTTGCTTTTTATTTGCGCCTAACCTGCTGCGTCTGATGGGCGCGTCGCCTGAGATCGTCGCGAGCGGCAGCGGCTACACCCGGATTTGCCTGGGTGGATGTTTCGCGGTAGTCCTGCTCTTTCTCAACAACGCGATCTTCCGCGGCGCTGGGGATGCGGCAATTGCCATGCGGCTGCTGTGGGTCTCGAACATTATCAACCTGATTCTCGATCCCTGCCTGATCTTCGGCTGGGGACCGTTCCCGCGCCTGGGCGTGACCGGCGCGGCTTTGGCCACGCTTACCGGCCGCAGCATCGGCGTGTTCTACCAGTTCTATCGCCTGATACGCGGGACGGAACGCCTCCGCATTCTCAGAGGTCAGGTCCGCCTGAACCTGGTTGTGCTCTGGCGGTTGATCCGCGTTTCGCTGACCGGCATCCTCCAGTTCGCCATCGCGCACACCAGCTGGATCGGTCTGGTTCGAATCGTCAGCATCTTCGGCGCAGCCGCAGTCGCCGGATACACGATTGCAATCCGCGTCGTCATTTTCGTGATTATGCCGTCTTGGGGTTTAAGCAACGCCGCGGCAACGCTCGTGGGCCAGAACCTGGGCGCGGGGCATCCTGAGCGCGCGGAGAAAGCGGTGTGGCGCACGGGGCTCTATAACGTGATTTTCCTCGGCCTGGTCGGAATTGTTTTCATATTCTTTTCCGAACCGATCGTGCGGCTGTTCACCCATGATCCCGAAGTGGTGCCGCTGGGAGCGGCCTGTCTGCGCATCATCAGCTACGGCAACCTGGGCTACGCCTACTTCATGGTGATGATGCAGGCCTTCAACGGCGCGGGGGATACGATCACTCCCACCATCGTGAATTTTTTCGGCTTCTGGCTGTTCGAAATACCACTGGCTTACTGGCTGGCGATTCCGCTTAAGATGCATTCGAACGGAGTGTTCTTTTCCATCGCCATCGCTGAAAGCTCGATGGCTGTGGCTAGTGCGATTCTGTTCAAGCAGGGGAAGTGGAAGAAGCAGAAAATCTAATTCAACGTCGCAGCGTGGGCTGTGGATTCCTGCTTGAAAATAAAGTTAGCAGCAATGGTCCGCGAGTTGGGGGGTCGTTCGCTCTGTGCCGAAAAATCGGGGTATCCCCCCTCCCCCCGGTCTATTGGAATCATCGGATTAGCGCCAAAATGGTAATTAATCTATGGGGCTCTATCAGTTGCGGGCAAAATCTTGATGTGAAAGAGCTTAGAGGATGATTCGTGGGGACGAGTTGGCTTTCGCCAACCGTCACGGCCTCGACCATGATCGCCGATTTGAATTTGGGAGACAAGGTTGGATGTCACAAGTTGATTGTGGAAAACATCAGGGTGAAACGAATGAACAGGGTGCGAGGTCCGAGGTACTCACCCTTCGGCCCGGCTCAGGGCAGGCTCCTTCGAAAATCACGAAGGGTGAGGCAGCCTCATTCGTGGTGGCGCGAGGAATGGGGCGCCCGGATGTGCGCCACCCCGACGCAAACAGCAGATTCCTCCTGCCTCGCTTCGCTCGCGCGTCGGCATGACAAATTTTTTGGGAGCTGAAAAACCCTATCTTGCCCTCGCCAGCACCAACGTGATGTCATCCGGCTGCTCATTGTCGCCGATCCACTCATCGACTGCTGACGTGACCGTCTGGCTGATTTGCAGTAGTGGCAGGCGCCGGTTGGCGCGCACCAGGTCGATCAGCCGTTCCTCGCCAAATTCGCCGAACTCATTTTCCGGCTCGGTTACGCCATCGCTGTAGGCCAGAAAGATTTCGCCGGGATGCATTTCCACTGCGCCTTCATCGTAGATCACGTTCTCGAAGAGACCGACCACGGTCCCGCCGGTCTCGAGGCGGCGCACCGTACCGTCTCCTGCAATCAGGATCGGCGGCAGGTGTCCGCCGTTGCTGTAGGTCAATTTATGGGAACGTCCGTCGTAGATTCCCAGGAACAGCGTGGCGTATTTTTCCGGCGGCGTGCTTTCGTAAAGCTGATGGTTGAGCAGGCCGAGCAGCGCGCCGGGAGAAATCTCGATGCCCTCGGGCCACGCCGCCATGATCCTGCCCGCGCCCGCTACTGCTCCGACGGCTACCGGCTCGCGCATCTGCGGCAGGCTCTCCACGCTGTAAGCGCGCACCGCGGAGTGAATGGTTGCCATCAGCAGTGCCGCCGAGATTCCCTTCCCACTGATATCGCCTACGGCGAGAATCAGCTTGTGCGAGCTGGCCGTGAGAAAGTCGTAGTAGTCACCGCTTACGGTGCGCGCTGGACGGCAGAAGCCGTGCACTTCGAGTGACTCGAGTTCCGTCACCTGCCGGGGAAACAGTTGCGCCTGCACTTCCTGCGCGATGGCGAGTTCGCCTTCCAGCCTCTGTTTTTCTTTTTGCTCCTGAATCAGTTTCTCGATGGATTCCGTCATCGAGTTGAACGACAACGAAAGTTGTGACAACTGGTCCGCGGATTTAACCGGAATGCGATGGCTGAAATCACCGCGATCCACATGCTTGGTGGCGTCGTAGAGCTGGGCCACGGCTCGGGTCACGGTGCGCGTCATTCGCGTGCCAATGATCAACGCAACCATCTCAATCACCGCGAAGAAGATGAGAATGCCCAACAGGATGTATTCCACGCCGCGGGCGAGATCTCCCAGCGCGGCAAACAAGTGGGCATAGAGCACCGAAGGCCGGGTCCGGACGCTTACCAAGGCCCCCGCGGGCGACCGGTCGCCCGACTTCCAGTCCACAACCGGAAGCGGAGTGGCAAACGTGATCTCACGATCCATCGTGCCGGCAGGCGCGGCGAGCGAGCCTACGGTAAACGTCGGATGGAAAACCTCCGGGGTGGGAGCCGGCCGGCCATTGCCCACGCCACTCCCGCCCTTACTATTCCCAGGTTGATCAAAAAGGCGAGTCTCAAAACCATGCTCCTTGGCAGCGCCCGCTGCGCCAGCCTTTGGAGTATTGGGGTTCTGATAATTCCCTTGCGCATCGAGCGTGATACCTGATGAGTAAAGCGTGATTTCACCCAAATTGGCGGCGATGTCCGCGACCAGAGTTCGATCCAGCGGTTCGCCGGTGATCACGGTCAGTTTTTCCGACCCCACGGCGAACACCGAGGCCACTCGCAGGTGCAACTCATCGTTATCACGGACAATTTCCTTAAATGGCTGACCTTGGAGAATTGCTTTGGCATATTCGCCGCCGTCTTTGTTGAAGAAATCAGGAAAGGTCATCGACGCCTGATCTGAACTTCCGCTGCTAAACAGCAAAAGCCGTGGCCCATACCACGCGCAGACGCGCCGTCTTCCCCAGGCTCGGTCGCGTTTGCGCAGTCCCGCCAACGACTCTGCTGTTGGAGCCTCGCCTTTTTCGATGCGCGCCGCGAGCTCGTTGCTGACCGCTGCGTTTACCGCCTGCAAGCTGCGCAACTGCGAATTAATTTCCGAAGTTACTACGAAACTGGCAAACTGCCCGGCAAAAAGGTAGATGGTGACCAGCGCCATGGTGACCAGAAGAGTTGCCGGAATCACGCCGATGAAGACGTAAGTCACTATGAGCCGGTTGCGCAGGCGCCACAGAAGTTTTCGCTTCAGCGAGCGGAAGGCAACAATGGAAAACAGCAAAGCGGCATCGAAAACCAGGAACTTGACCCAACCCCCAATGCTGTCGGCGGCCGCAGGGGCGAACAACTTCAAAAGCATCTGAAGCGCGAAGAGCCCGATCGCGAAGCCCAGAGAATAGCAGGCGCCGCGCGCGACCCATCCCTGCGGCCAGAACCCCGCCGCCAGCATGCTTGCGCGCAACTTCGAATAAAACTGCTTCATGCTTTCGCTTCGCTGGAGCGACTAAATCTCCGGATACAGGTCGAAGAAGGCTTCCAGGCTGGTGCGCAACTGCTTCTCAATTTCTTCCTTGCTGCCTTCCAGCACATGCATAGTGACGTGCGCCTCATGTCCGTTGGTAAGCTTCACCGGGGCCTGCCCAACTTCGGCAACGTCTTCCGAAGGCAGCAGCCGCATGCCGTAAACCAGGGTTAGGTTCGCCATGCCTGAATTCTAAACGAAAAGTTCTCAGTTCCCAGTTCTCAGTTCTCAGTTAAAGACCTTGGGTTGCTTAGAACTGAGAACTGGGAACTGAGAACTGACTGGGTTTGGGTTATCATTCTGGCGTGCGCTCAAGACTTGCTTTGATCCTCGCTGCCCTTGTGCTGACTGTGCCTGCCATGTCTCAGCAGGCTCCCGAGACTCCCGCGGCCCAGCCGCAGGTCAAAGTGAATATGCTGAACGTGTGTACGCCGTCGGCTGAGGAACAGAAGGAAATCGCCGCTGCGCTGGCGCGCATCCCGAAGCAGCCTTTGTTCAGCCCCGACTTTGAAATCTCGCGGGGCCGCTCCACGCTGGCCGACGCCGCCAACCTCCTTAAACCCGGAAACAACGCTGAAATGTCGGATGAGCCGTCGGTGGCCAGCTACGTTCGCATTCGCCGCGAATTCGCCGTGCAAGCCCTGTTCTCAAGCGTGCAATATTCCTTCAGCAATGATGGACAGAACATGATCGAGACTCTGGTTCTGCAGGTACGTGATCCGAAAGAGTTGATCCAGGTGTCGATGGAAGACAGTGCCTCGGCCATCGGTAGCGTCGAAACCATGGTCGCCTCTAATACTCCCGCGAGCCGAATCCGCCTCGAACGTTTCGGAAAGTCGTCGGTGGCGCTGGCCCGCTGCCCGGCCACTGAACACGGACCGCCTCCGAACCAGAGCGCTTACGAACCGCTATTCCACAGCGCCTCCGAGGTACTGGCCAACTATCGCGGGTTGCTGCAAGTCCGGCACACCGTCCCGGCGGAGCTGGGCCAGATCCCCGGCGCGGGGCCGAAAGCGGCAGCAAAACCGAAATCGGCGAAAGCCGCCGAAGACAAAAAATGACCAGGAATCATCCTGTGTACTCCATGCCCTCTGTAGTCAGGATTTGGTTTTGCCGCTCTCGGCGGCGCGATGCATCGAAATCTGAAATTCGCAATCTAACGGCTAGCCAATCATGAGCGAAACTCGCAGCGTCGTCATCATCGGTTCTGGCTGCGCCGGACACACGGCCGCGCTTTACACGGCGCGCGCCAATCTGAAGCCTCTGGTAGTCGAGGGTCACGAGCCTGGCGGCCAGCTGTCCCTCACCACGCTGGTGGAGAATTTTCCCGGCTTCCCCGAGGGAATACTGGGGCCGCAACTGGTCGAGAACATGCGCAAGCAGGCGGAGCGATTCGGCGCCGAATACCGCATGGCTCACCTTACCAGCGTCGACCTCAGCCAGCGCCCGTTCCTGCTCCATCTCGGCAAGCAGCAGGTGCACGCGCAAGCGCTCATCATCGCCAGCGGCGCATCCGCCCGATGGCTGGGCCTGCCTAACGAGCAGAAACTCATTGGCCACGGCGTATCTTCCTGCGCCACCTGCGACGGATTCTTCTTTTCAGGGAAGGAAATCGTGGTGATCGGCGGCGGCGATTCCGCCATGGAGGAAGCAATATTCCTTACTCGATTTGCCACCAAGGTCACGCTCATTCACCGCCGAGACAGTTTTCGCGCTTCCAAAATCATGCTGGAACGCGCTCAGCACAACCCTAAGATCCAGTTCCTCACCGATACCGTGGTCGAAGACGTCTACGATCACGCCAAGCAGGAAGTCACTGGCCTGAAGCTGCGCAACGTTAAGACTGGCAAAGTTTGGGACTTCCCCACCAGCGCGCTTTTCCTCGGCATCGGGCACAATCCCAACGCAAAGATGTTCGAGGGCCAGCTCGACACGGATGCGGATGGTTATCTCAAGACGCACAATTACGTGCACACGCGCGTGCACGGCGTTTACGCCTGCGGCGATGTGCAGGATCGCCGGTATCGCCAGGCCATCACCGCCGCAGGAAGCGGCTGCATGGCGGCGATCGAAGTCGAGAAGTTTCTCGAAGATCATCCAGCCTGAATGGTCATTCGGCCTCCAGCGGCGCCGCTGCGACCACGCTAACCCCTTATCTGTAAATGACTTACTAAGGTGGCGTTACTGAAGTGATCTTCCACTCGCATTGGATTCCTCTTATCCTGTATCCGGAAAAAATTCCAAATAACGGACAAATACCCCCATGAGGAACCGGATTGCGGTTGCTTTATTTGTTCTTTTGTCAATATTGATGTTCGCTCCCAACCACGCTCCTGCCCAGGAATCTTCCGAAGGCGGCCGAAAAGTTGTGAGCAAGGTGCTTCCGCAATATCCCGGCCTCGCCCGCTCCATGAAGATCCAGGGGAACGTAAAGGCGGATGTGTTGGTTGCGCCCAGTGGCAAGGTAACGTCCATCGAGGTGAAGGGCGGTCATCCTGTGCTGGCACAATCTGCGCAAGACGCGTTGCGCCAGTGGAAATGGGAGCCCGCGTCTCATGAGAGTCACGAGATTGTTGAATTGAGATTCACACCTTAGCCCCTGCCGTTTTGTCCTGCTCTAATAATTGCCTTAAGCTTCGATGGGGTTGCCGTTCCGGCGGCAGCATGCCCGCGTTGTGATACAACTTTCTGTGCTCTTCATCTTCATGCTCATCCGCCAATCGGTCTCGGCAGAAGACTTTTCGGGTGGCGAATGTTAAGAACTTTCTTCGTCCGTCTTTCTGAAAACCCATCCTTGCGTAGCTTTGCCGAGCGGTCGGCGCTCGGCCGCCGCGTCTCCAGCCGTTTCGTCGCAGGCACCGAGATTGCCGATGCCGTCCGCGCCACCCAGGCCATCAACCGCGCCAGCATGAGCGTGACCATCGACAACCTTGGCGAAAACGTCACCAATCCCGACGAAGCCCGCCACAGCGCCCAACTCTATCATCAGATTCTCGACGCCATTGCTTCCAACGAACTCAACGCCAACATCAGCCTTAAGCTCACTCATATGGGCCTCGATGTGGAGGAGAAACTGGCCCGTGAGATCGTCAGCAGCCTGGTTGCCAAGGCCGCATCCATGGACCCGCCCAATTTTGTCCGGGTCGACATGGAGGGCTCGCCCTATACGCAGCGCACTCTGGATTTCGTGCGTGAACTTCACCGCATGCCCGGAAACTCCAACTCCGTCGGCACCGTGATCCAGGCGTATCTAAAACGCTCCGAGGGTGATATCGAAACGCTGCTGTCGGAAGGCATCCGCATCCGCCTCTGCAAAGGCGCTTACAAAGAGCCTGCCGAGATCGCCTTCCCTGCCAAGTCCGACGTCGACGCCAACTACGTCAAGCTGATGAAGGTCCTGATGAAGAGCGGTATCTATCACGGCCTGGCCACGCACGATGAAAAGATCATTCATGAGGCTGAGGCCTTCGCAACCAGGGAAAAGCTTTCCCGCGACTCATTCGAATTCCAGATGCTCTACGGCATCCGCCGCGACCTGCAGCGAAAGCTCGCGCGTGACGGCTGGCGCGTCCGCATCTACATTCCCTTCGGCAGCGAGTGGTATCCCTACTTCATGAGGAGGCTGGGCGAGCGGCCGGCCAATGTCTTGTTCATCGCGCGGAATCTGCTGCGGTCGTGAAGCAGTGTCCAGTGATCGGTGTCCAGTGGTCAGTAGGGTACGAGCGCTGAAGCCAAGGCAGCACATGCCGGGGCTAACGACGACAGCGCACGACTTCGAAATGATGTCGACGGAACGGAGCAAATCGAGTGACCAGCAAGTGTAGCGGGAGGGCAGCATGGAACGACCCACTTCAACCAGCCAAATCAATCCGACCAACCCTACCAATAATCCGAACGTTGGCGAGTTCTTAAGTGGTCCCATCAGGTCGGTGTACATCAACAGTCTTCCTCCGCGAGGGAGGTATGTGCACGGCACATCAGTGGAGTTTTTCTTGGAGACTGGAGAACTAGCGGTCACGGGTGATATCGTCCAAACCGGGCCGAAGGAGGAAGCATTTTATCTAACGTTCGGCCGGACGATGGGACTGCAGTATTGGAGGAGCGCGATAGACCAGCGGCGTGGAGAGCCTGTCATCCATGCAACGAATCTTGCAACCGACTGGAGGAGCCAGGGTCTTGAAGCGGTGCTAATTGGGCCGCGTGAGATGCGGTTCTACACCAAAGACGGTCCAGAGATTACGAGGGGGCGACTGGCGGCGGTAGAAATCATCGCCAAACGCGCGCCTGAGCAACGTGTGCTACTCCTCGCCTCGGAGGATGACCCAGGGGATGTGATTGTCATCACTCCGTCGGACGACTACGACAAGAAGATCTCCAAGCTCGCCCTCCTCAACTGAAGCAGTTCTCAGTCTACGAAGATTTTCGTTGACACTACGAATACCTTCGTAGTATGGTGTTATTCCATGAAGCATCCCCCTCAGAAACCTACCGCGTCGGAACTGGAGATTCTGCGCGTTCTCTGGACGCGAGGCCCCTCGACGGTACGAGAAGTGCACGACTCCCTGAAAGAAACGCGCGCCATGGGCTACACCAGCGTGCTGAAGTTTCTTCAAATAATGACGGCAAAAGGCACGGTTCGGCGAAACGAAACCCAGAGGGCGCACGTCTATGAAGCATGCCTGCCCGCCGAGCAAACCAAGCGTCAGCTTGCCGGGGACATGCTGCAGCGCGTTTTCGAAGGTTCGGCCAGTCAGCTCATGATGCATGCCCTGGCGGGGCGCAAAGCTTCGCGCGAAGAAATTGATGAATTACGACGCTTGCTGAACCAGTACGAGTCGGGCGAGCACGGAAGGAGCCGGCGATGACCAGTATAATGAGTTGGCTTTCCCCGAGCGCGATGCATTCCCTCGGCTGGACTCTGGTCCACTTTCTTTGGCAAGGCACGGCAGTGGCGGCCCTGGCCGCGGTGGTGATGATGTCGTGCCGCCGCTCCTCAGCGCGCTATGCGGTCGGCGTGGGCGCGCTGGTCCTAATGCTGGCCGCGCCGGTCGCGACCTTCTTCTTTCTGACGTCTTCGAGCGTAGCGGCACCGGCAACATCTGCTTTCGTTGAAATGCGGCCAACCAGCCCGCATAGCGTCATGGCACGAAATTCAGCAGGCATTTCCCGACTTGGCGTTTCCCGACTTGGCATTTCCCGACTGACCCCATCCCTGGATGCCCTGCCCTGGCTGGTGGAAGCCTGGCTGCTGGGCGTGGCTTTCTTTAGCCTTCGATCCGCAGGAGGGTTCCTGCTGCTCGAACGCGAGCGCCGCAAGCAATCCGCGAGCCCTAGCGCTCGCGTGCTGGCGATGTGCCAGACCCTGCAGCGCCGGCTTGGGCTGGAGCGGACCATCCGTTATTGCGAGTGCAAGTGGCTGCAGGCACCGGCGGTGATTGGCTGGTTCCGTCCCATCGTGTTGCTGCCAGTGACCGCGCTCACCGGGCTTTCCGAGGAACAACTGCAATCGATCATCGTCCACGAGCTGGCGCACATCCAGCGGCTTGATTCCTTCGTCAATGTTTTCCAGATTTCGGTGGAGACTCTGCTCTTCTATCACCCGGCAGTATGGTGGCTGAACAAACGCATTCGCGCTGAACGCGAGCATTGCTGCGACGATGTAGCCGTCGCACTGTGTGGCAATCCCGTCGAGTACGCGCGTGCCCTCACTCTCATGGAAGAGTGGAGAAGCGCGCCTGCGCTGGCGATGGCGGCGAATCGGGGTCCGCTCTCCGAGCGCATTTTCCGCGTGCTTGGTCTGAAGTCGATCGGTGCCGGAACCCGCGGCATTGGCCTCACCGGTGGCGTGCTCTGCCTGACCGCTGCGCTGGTCGCAGGCAATGCTTTGCTTGGGATCGCTTACCCGAGACCCATCGTGCATGCTGCTCAAATTCCGCTGGCGCGCTTCGGTTGGACTGCGGCCGCTAAACCGCAGTCATCTTCTGCACCGGCTAGCGCCGCGACGCCGGCTGACAAGCCTTCTGCGGCACAATCTTCTGCACGGCCGGCCGTCGCGTCACAGCCAGCCACTTCCGGCTCCTACATTGAAGGCATGAAGGCTGCGGGTTTAGAAAACCTCACCGTCGACCAGCTTATCGCGATGAAGATTCAGGGCATTACGCCGGAATACGTTCGCGGGCTGCATGAACAGGGACTTCATCCCAATGTTGACGAACTCGTATCCATGCGCATTCAGGGCGTCAGTCCTGAATACGTTGACGACGTGCGCGGCCTGGGCCTCAACCCTAATGCTGACGAGCTTGTTGCCATGAAAATCCAGGGCGTCGATCCCGCTTACGTTCGCGGCCTGAAGGACGCCGGACTTCAGCCCAACATCGACCAACTCGTCGCTATGAAGATTCAAGGCGTGACGCCGGACTATGTGCGCGCCCTTCACGAGCGGGGTTTGCAGCCCGATGCTGACAACCTGGTCGCCATGCGTATCCAGGGCGTAACCGCGGATTACGTGCGTGACATTCAGGCTCTTGGTTTCAAGCCGAGCATCGATCAATTCATCGCCATGCGTATTCAGGGTGTGACCGGGGAGTACATCAAGAGTCTGCAAGATGCGGGATTCAAGTTCGACGTTGACGACGTCATTCGCGCCAAGATACAGGGCATCACCAAAGAATTCATCGAAAGGGCTGCCAAGCGTGGGTTTCAGAACCTCAGCCTGGACAAGCTGATCCGGCTCAAGGAAATGGGAGTCCTGGAATCATCACGCGCTGACCTTTAGCGACATTTAGAGGAGAACATCTATGAGACTGCGTCGAACGTTTGCTTTTCTCGTGCTTGGATTCTGCATGGTGTTCGCGGTGGTCAAGAACCATGCTGCTGAAGTTCGCAGCGGGGACTGGACGATTCGGCACTCCGACAACCCGGGTAAGCTTGAGTTCTCACTGATCGAGCACCGCCACGGCGGAAGCTCCAATCACGATTCCGACGACTGGTCCGCGAGTTCTTTCCCCGGGGTCGACTTCTCCAAGCCCGGACGCCAGGACGTGCACTTCACTATTTCTCGCGACGCCGGCAAGATCGAATGTGAAGGCTTTCTCAACAACGGGGAAGGCGCAGGCATCTTTCATTTTCAGCCCGACCCCAACTATGCCGGCGAAATGCGCAAGCTCGATTTCTCGATAGACGAAGATAAGCAGTACAACATGGCGGTGCAGGATGTGAGCCTCGAATTCGCGCGGCAGATGAAGAACGAACATCTCACCAACCTGGACGCCGACAAGCTGATCGCGTTCCGCATCTTCCGCGTGGATTCGGCTTTCATCGAAGAGTTGCGCTCTGCTGGCCTCAAGATTTCAGACAGCGATAAGCTGGTGGCCTTCCGCATACACGGCGTCACGCCAGAGATGGTCCGTTCGCTCCATCAAGCGGGTTACACGCCCGATGAAGACATGCTGATCGCCATGCGAATCCACGCCGCAACGCCAGAGTGGATGGAAGAACTCAAGAAGCGCGGCTATGATCACGTGGACCTCGATCAGCTAATCGCCTTCAGAATCCACGGCGTTTCCCCGGAGTTTATCGAGAAGCTGCAGGGCCTGGGCTACAAACATCCCGACCCGGATGAACTGGTAGCCATGCGCATCCACAATGTCACACCGGAATACATCAGCGACCTGCACGCGCGGGGCATGCACGACCTGAGCATCGATCAGTTGGTCAGCATGAGGATTCACGGGATCGACTGAAAGGCAGGGGTCAGGGGCTAGGGGCTAGTAAATCGGAGGTTACATACTCCGAGAGAATTAGAAACGGCTGTCGTGAACAGCTGCACCTCGGCGCACCGAGCACTGACCCCTAGCCCCTGCTCCCTAGCCCCTGCTTTTTCACTTCTCTGGCACTGCTGCGCCGTCGGCGCGCGCGTCGGACGCCCCGTAGTTCACATTGGTCTTCGAGTCGTGCAGGACCACCTGCCCGCGGCCCATCGCGGTGGTGTATTCGCGCCGCACTTCGAGTTGGTGGCCCATCGCGGAAAGCTTTTGCCGCACTTCCGGCGTAACTCGCGATTCGATCACAATGTTGCACCCTCGCCGCGGACTGACTGTGAAGCGCGCGTTCTCCATCGCTTCCTGAATATTCATGCCGTAGTCGACCACGTTCGAAACGAACTGGGCGTGGGCCAGGGGCTGGTTGGCTCCTCCCATGATTCCGAAACCAATGTGCTGCTCTCCACGCTCCATAAAAGCGGGGATGATCGTATGAAAAGGCCGTTTGCGCGGGGCCAGAGCATTTGGAGATGCGGGATCGATCGAGAACAAGCCGCCGCGGTCTTGCAGGACGAATCCCATGCCACGCACCGCAACCCCCGACCCGAACGCCTCATAGTTGCTTTGAATCAATGAGACGATGTTGCCCTCGCGATCGACCACCGAAAGGTAAGTGGTGTCGCTGAACGGTGGGGCTCCGGCTGCAACCTCGCAATTTGCCTTCGCAGGATCGATCAACTTGGCGCGCTCCCGGGCGTATTCCTTCGACAGAATCCCCTTCACCGGAATCTTCGCGAAACGCGGATCGGCGTTGTATCGGCCCAGGTCGGCGTAAGCCAGCTTCATGGCTTCGATCTTCTTGTGCAGTTCCGCGACGCTGAGCGGTCCATCAGGCGAGGCCGGGGTCGTCTCCATAATGTTCAGCATTTCGAGCGCGGCCATGCCTTGTCCGTTGGGAGGAAGTTCATAGACGGTCCAGCCGCGATAGGTGGTTGAAATGGGCTCGACCCATTCCGGCGCAAAATCGGCCAGGTCGTCCGCCGCCATCGTTCCACCCAGACTCTGCGACGTGCTCACAATCGCGCGCGCAATCTCGTCTTTATAGAATGCGTCCGCTCCATTCTCAGCCACCAGCCGCAAGGCTTTGGCGAGATCGGGATTCTGGAACATTTGTCCCACCGCCGGGGGCTTGCCATTCGGCAGGTAAATCCGCTGCGCCTCCGCATCGTTCGCGATCTGATCGGCCGACTCGTGCCAATAAGAAGAAATGATTTCGGGAACGGGATAGCCGTCGTTTGCATAAGAGATCGCAGGCTGGAACAAATCCTTCCACGCCAGGCGTCCAAACCGTTCGTGCAACGCGTGCCAGCCCGCCACTGCACCCGGCACCGTAACCGAGTCGATGCCCTCCCGTGGCATCGCCGTCGCACCTTTAGCTTTCAAATGCTCGATGGTCAACCCGCGCGGCGCCCATCCGCTGGCGTTCAGGCCATAGAGCTTGCCGGTTTTCGCCTCCCAGTAAATTGCAAACAGGTCGCCACCCATGCCGTTCATCATGGGTTCGGTCACGCCGAGGACGGCATTTGCGGCAATCGCCGCATCGACCGCAGATCCTCCGCGCTCTAGAACCTTCGCGCCCGCCACCGACGCCTGCACGTGGCTGGTCGCCACAATGCCATAGCGTGTGACCACCATTGAACGCGCGCTGGAGCGATCTCGTGCCGACATGGAAGATGCAAGCAGCAGCAGAGCGGCTGCAATCCGAATGGAATTATTCATGTTATACCCGCAGCTGTTTCCCGATCACTTCTTCAGCCCCGCCGTAAAGTTCGTAACCACGGTGATGGATTGACTGACCTGTTGCTCAACCCGGTCGAGAAGAAATTTCTTGCCGTCGGGCGAGACGTCGTAGAAGACCGACGGGGCGGACCAGTTGGTGATCAGCTTCTGAGGGGCGCCGAATTGCAGTGCGCCGCCCGCATTCGTTACCGGGACCGCAAAAAGACTGAAAGTCAGGTCCATGTAGTAGAGTTCTTTGCCGTCCTTGCTCCAGTGCGGGCGCGATCCTCCGTTGGCCGAAACCTGCCACTTGCCCTGCCCGCCGCCAAAGGGCATCACATACACTTGAAACGTGCCGGATTCACCCGACACGTAGGCTAGCCAATGCCCGTCTGGAGAAAGTTTTCCCATCGCACCCCGTTCCAGGATCAGCGATGGTTTGCTTTCTCCCTCCAGCGGCAAGGACCAGATCTGCTGGTCTGGGCCACTCGATATGGGCCGCGAATAGAGCAGATACTTACCGTCGCGCGACCAATCTTCGAGTACGGGCAGATCGATATCTGTGAGCAACGTCTCTTCCGCGCCGCTGCCGTCGGAAGATTTGCGGCTGAGGCCGAAGTGACCGTTGCGCGCGGAGGCGTATGCGATCCATTTGCCGTCGGGCGACCAGATGGGGTAAGTATTCCCAATCGGTCCAAAGGTGAGCCTGGTGCGGACTCCACGCGCCAGATCGAGCACCCAGATGTCGGTCTCACCCGCGTTAAGCTGAAGAGCGACGCGGTCTCCTAGAGGGGAAAGAGCCGCTCCTTGTAAGTCGGGGAGATCGTTGGCGACGGTGCTGGTCTGCTTGGTATTGCGATCCATCCAGACCAGTTGCAAGTTGCCGGAGGCGCCGCTGCCGAAAATCAACAAGCCGTCGCTGGAAGCTGAGGCATCCATGTGCCAGGTGCTGGCGTCGTTCATCACACCCTTGGCCACACTCTGGGGTTCGCCACCCAGCGTTCCAGCCGAAGGGTTGAAAGGTTGCGCCATGATTTGGTCGCTACGCCCGAACAAAATAAAACCGCTGGCGTAAACCGCATTGGATTGAGAGCGGAACAGTGGACGATTTTCCCGGCCGTCGAGCGATGCGTAGTAGACCGTGTTGTTCGCCGATTTGGAAGGATCGTGGTGAATCGCGACATAGAGGAAATGCTTACTGTCGGGAAGGAAGAACGGCCAGCGATGCGAGGTGTGCAGAGCAGCGTCGACCTTCGTGATCTCAACTGGAGTTCCACCGCTGGCGCTTACGCGCAGGAGAGGCGCTGAGGGAGTCGGGGAGAACAGAATCACTCCACCCGGTCCCCAGGTGCCGCCGCGACCGAGCGGTGCGTCACAAACGACCTGCGCCGAGCCGACGTCGAGATCGATCGTTCTGAGCTTGCCCTCGGCGAAGAATCCGAGGGAACGGCTGTCGGGCGACCAGAAAGGAAAAATCGCGCCATCGGTGCCGGCCAGTACATGTGCTTCGAGCGCGTTCGTGGGACGTACCCAGAGCCCAGTCTTGCCGTCGGCGCCGGTAGCCGCAAATGCGATGAAGGAGCCATCGGGCGAAAGCACCGGCGGGCCAGCCGCATCGCCCGTCAGGTTGAGTGTGGTCTTCTCCGGAGGATCAATGACGGCGCGGATAGAGTGCGCAGACTGAACCGGATGGTAGAAGAACACGGCGGCAGCAGCAGTCAAAACCATCGCGGCTACCAGGGCCGCAGCCCAACCAAGACGCTCACGGCTGCGAGGTGAGGGCGTCACCGGCGCAGCAGCCGAAGACGATTTGTCCGCCGCGATCCATTGCAGCTCCAGCTTGATATCGTGCGCCGTCTGATAGCGCTCTTCGGGATTTTTCTGCAGGCAAGTCGTTACGACATGCTCGAAGGCGGGCGGTGTTTGTGGCTTAACCGCGCTGATCGGCGCCGGATCACTCTCCAGGATGGAAGAAGCCAGCGAAATCTGACTCTTGCCCGAGAACGGCCGCTTGCCCGCCACCATCTCATACAGCACGGTGCCGAAAGCAAAAATGTCAGAGCGCGCGTCCGCTTCTTTTCCTTCAATCTGCTCCGGAGACATGTACTGAATGGTCCCGATGATACTGCCCGCTGTAGTCAGCGGGCTCAACGGGCTTGGCCCGCTCATAGTAGCCGCGGCGGTGAATGAAGGCGGAGCTGATCCCGAGCCCGACGCCACTTGCACGCCCAGCGGCTTCGCCAGCCCGAAATCCATCAGCTTCGCGCCGCCCGGGGTGAGCATAATATTCCCCGGCTTCAGGTCACGGTGGACGATGCCATTGCGGTGAGCAACCGCCAGCGCCTCGGCTACGGCAATCCCAATCTTGAGAATCTCAGCCAGCGGCATCGCGCCTTTCCGCAGCCGCTCGGCCAGAGTTTCACCCTCCAGAAACTCCATCACCAGATAGTCGGTGCCATTCTGTGAGCCGATGTCATAAAGCTGGCAGATATGGGGATGGTTCAGCGAGGAAATCGCCCTGCCCTCGCGTTCCATGCGCTGTTTCAGTTCCGGAGAAGACGAAAGATGAGAGGCGAGAACCTTCACGGCTACGGCGCGATCAAGGCGGGTGTCAAGAGCACGGTAAACTTCTCCCATGCCGCCTGCACCCAGCGGAGCCTGGATTTCGTAGGGGCCGAGTTTCGTGCCAGTGGTGAGGGGCATCCGGGTCGCGCCATTATAGCCCGAACATCGCTAACGCATCATTGGGATGGCAAGTCAGGCCATCGCCCTTCACCCCGGACTGGAACTAGCGGAAGCGGCGGATGAACCGAGTGTGACGCTCCGACCGGTGAAAGCCAACTCCATGATGGTGGCCTCGCCCTTGGTCGAGTAGATCACCTTACGGAGGCGCAAAATCGCAGCATGCGAGCGATTGATCTTGTCCCCTTTACGGCTGATTCTTCCCAAGCTGCGCCCAGCATTTTCTTTAGACCTCGATCAATGGTTTCTTGATTTGGCTCTTGCACTTAAGCCAATCGTGCAGAATATCAACATCGACCGGTGGAATGCGGAGGAACTCGCAGCCGACCGCACCATACTCTCGGGTCCACAGTACGCGAGCCTGAATGTAGATGTCTCTGTTCGTGCCAGGCAATAACAAGCGAAACGACAACGTATCGCCGACTGTGAGTTTCACTTTGGTACTAAGCCCCACTCCGCCATCGCCGATGTCCGTGATCGTAACAGGCACAGTTTGATTCGTCTCATCGACCGCCATGAGAGACATCATCAGAGCGTATCTTGCATGCACGCGATAGTCCTGCAACATCCTGGAATAAGCGATTCGTAGCGACTTCGCGCCTGACTCGGAGGTTACAGGCTTCTGCAGGACAATGTGGGCGCCCGGTATGCGGCAATCCAGGGCAGAAATCGCTATGATTGTTGGTTTCCGCGTCTCGCCAGACTTCCAGATTTCCTGCAAGAGTTCCGAAGAAGCCTCGCCTTCCCAGTCAATGACAACAAGATCCGTGCTACCTTTCGCCAGTAGGTCAAGAGCTCTCGAAGAACTCAAGCAGACGCTGGTGCGGATCGAAAGCTCCCGCAAAAGTCGATCGATGGCGCCGAACACCCCGGGATTACTGGAAACCAGCAAACACTCAAATGCCATGTCCGGCGTCATGTCTGCCTCTCACGAACATATGGTGATGATGAAAGGGCCGCACTGGGGGGCACTGCCTGGCCATTGTGTTCGGTGAAACCATCCAGCGTTCTTTTTACGATGTTAATGAGAGATTCCGAATGTTGGTCCAGACCCAATTGTGATTTCTCGAAGTAAGCTGTGGCGCCCGCTTCCTTGAGTTTGTTCTCGTTCTTCTGAGAAAGACTGCTCAATACGATGACAGGAATTAGCATGGTAAGCGCGTTATTTCTCAATGCGTGGAGAACCTCAACCCCTCCTAACTTCGGCAACAACATATCCAAGAGGATCAGGTCAGGAATCGTGGCAAACGCCACGCGCAATGCTTCTTCGCCATCGCTCGCAGTCACGACATTGTAGCCTGCCTTCACAAGTGCCTTTTCGTTTGCCAGCCTCAAGAACCTGCTGTCCTCGACCAAGAGGATCGATTGCATACGGACCTCCGTTTTGTTTGTTCAGTGTCCAACGATTACGTACAAGATGACCGACGTCCCGAGCCAATCAGTCAGTTAATGGCAGGCCTCGTCACAAGAAATATTTCTATTGCATCAACTCCTGACGATGAGTCTGGCCAGATCATACGGCCCAATTTCCACCCGGTTCCGCCCGTTGCGCTTCGCTTCATAGAGCATCGCGTCGGCGGCGGAAAGTAACTCGATACCGGGGGTAGGGTTCGATGTGACGACGCCACCGACACTAACCGTGACAGCCATGCTTGTGATCTCCGGGCAAATCGGGACATCAGCAACGGCCGAGCGGACCCTTTCAGCAATGGTGCGGAGGTCCCCCGGGCGGCAATCGGAGAGTACCGCAAGGAATTCCTCTCCCCCGTAGCGCCCCAGGAAATCATAAGAACGCACAGCTCGATTGATACGCTGTGCTACTTCTTTCAGTACGGCGTCGCCACTCAAATGGCCGTGAGTGTCATTGAGTTTCTTGAAATGGTCTACGTCCATCATCAGGATCCCCGTCGAGGTTCCGGAGCGGGCCCCTCGCTGCAGTTCCCGGTCAAGCGCGTTGAAGATCGCGGCACGGCTTAAAATACCGGTCAAAATATCGTGGTCGGCTTGGAAACGAAGCTCCTCTCGTGCCTGGATCAGTTCATGCTGGAGCGTAAGAATTCGCTTGCCAACCTGCAGCCGCGCCCGTAACTCGGTGGGATCAAACGGTTTCGAGAGATAATCATCGGCTCCAGCCTGCAGTCCACGCACGACGTCCTGGGTGTCGTCTTTTCCCGTAACCAACAAAATGTACGGATAAATAGCGTTTCGGCTTTCCCGAACTCTGCGGCAGAGTTCGGGACCGTCGATACCGGGCATCATCCAATCCAGAATGAGGAGATCTGGAGCGTTGCCTTGGCGAAGGATTTCCCAAGCCTCTAATCCGTCCTCAGCGGTAATCACTCGAAAACCCCACTTTCCCAGTCGACTCTCAAGCACTCGACGGCAAATAGGGTCGTCTTCGGCGACTAGGACGGTATTCGAAGCGCTTTTGTCGGGTTCGTATTCGGAAATAAGGAACCCAGCTTGCTGGTTTTCATTCATGCGATGGCGTCTTAGGCTCCGGGTCCATTCTCACTAATCTCATGGTTAAGGATTCCAGCCTGGTGGTTATTATTCATGTGGAATTGTCCAAGGGTTGCTGCTTGCCGGTTGCAGGTTGGGACGGTCAGGAAGCAAGCGACAACCGTCGCAATTGATATCTCTGGCTTCGGAACTTTGTCTAAGATAAGCTTCGACTCCGGGCCAGTTTTCCTGGTTAGATTCCGATCCCTGGCGACACGGCAGGCTGAGCAGGAGCTGCTGAAGCTGGGTCTCTCGCGCCGACGATTCGTTCGCTTCCGCGGAACGCTCGGCGAGGGAAGCTTTCAAGTCCAGGATGCGCTTACCGATGTTGACTCGTGCTCGGAGTTCCTCGGGACTGAAAGGCTTCGTTACGTAATCATCCGCCCCCGCTCGAAGGCCAGAGACTACGTCGGCTAAAGTGTTCTTGGCCGTGAGGATGATGAGGTACATAGAATCCAAACGTGCACACTGGCGGACTCTGCGGCAGACCTCCGGACCACTCATGCCGGGCATGACCCAGTCCAAGATCGCCAACTGCGGTGCGTCCACCTGCTGCAATGCAGCCCAAGCCTCGTTGCCGTCTTGTGTCGTGATCACTTCATGGTACGGCGCGAGGGTCTGCTGCAGCAGCCTGCGAAATAAAGCATCATCTTCAGCGATTAACAGTTTCATATTTCACTCCTAACATGTCACGCATGTTCGCAGCCACAGCGGACACTTCAGTTTCGAATATGGCAAACACTTCAGAAGCGTGGCCCAAGTCGCGCTCGCGACCCATTCGCTCCAATTCGTTGGCCATCTGTGAGACGGTTGGCATACCCAGATAGCTCACTTCCCCTTTCAAGCCATGTGCGGTTTTCTCGAGCAGTTCAGCATCGCCTTGCATCACAGCTCGCTTCAGGTCCGCCAGTTGTCGGGAACTCTCTTCGACGAAAATCTGAACTATCTCCCGCAGCAGCTGTTCGTCACCGTCCAGTCTCTTGAGCGCCTTGTCGCGGTCCCAAAGAGCAAGCAAACGGGGGACGGCCGTTGCAACAGGGAGGGGCTGCTCTTCTGGCTTTGAGATGTGGAGTCTGGCGATTGCTTCTTCGATCCGATTGCCGCTCACAGGTTTGGCAATGTATCCGTCCATACCTGCTGCGAGACAGAGTTCCTCGTCACCCTTCATCGCGTGGGCGGTCATCGCAATAATTGGAAGATGAAGTCCCGTCTGTTTCTCACGCTCGCGGATGCTCCTGGTAGCCGTCAGCCCGTCCATCTCCGGCATCTGAACGTCCATGAACACGAGATCAAAGGACTCAGATGCCAGAACAGAGAGGGCCTCCTGTCCGTTGGCAGCGATCGTCGGTACATGGCCCATCTTCTCCAACATCCGGAGGATAACCTTTTGATTTACAGGATTGTCTTCAGCCACAAGAACTCGGAGCTTCCTGGACGTGGCTTGGGGACTGTATCCCGCAATGAAATCGGGAGCTGAATCGGCGGACCCTTGACCCAAGGCGGCCAGAATCGCTGAAAGCAATTCCGACTTGCGAATCGGTTTTAGGAGATATGCGACGACGCCCAGTTTGCGGCAGCGTGCGGCGTCACCGCTCTGCCCAGCAGAAGTTAACATCATGATTACGGCGCTCGATAGGTGGGGATCGGTCTTGATACGCTCCGCCAGTTCGAAACCGTCCATGCCGGGCATGTGTCCATCGATGATCGCTAGACGGAACCCATGACCCGCGAGTCTCGCCTGTTTCATGGCTTCCAGGGCGGCCGCTCCGCTATCCACCGCAGTCGGTTGCATGCCCCAGCCCCGCGTTATTTCCAGCAGGACTCGACGGTTAGTGGCATTGTCGTCCACCAGCAATACCGGAAGGTGCAGTAGCTCGCCTTGAAACGTCTGCACACTGGCGGCGCGCTGATCTGCGGCGACACCAACCCGAATCGTGAAATGGAACGTACTACCCTTGCCCATCGTGCTTTCCACCCAAATGCGGCCGCCCATCAATCCCGCGAGTTGGGATGAGATGGCAAGTCCAAGACCGCTTCCACCATAGTTACGCGTGGTGCTGCCATCGGCCTGAGCAAACGCTTCAAAGATCAGCGAATGCTTGTCAGCGGGGATTCCAATACCGCTATCCGCGACTGTGAAGTGCAGTTCGAGTTCGTGATCACTTCGAGAAGTGCACTGTGCTCGCACCACAACTTCCCCTTGTTGTGTGAACTTGATGGCGTTTCCCACCAGATTGATGAGAATTTGATGGATTCGTCCGGGATCTCCCACGACATAAGCCGGTATGTCCGGGCTGATCTGGTAAGTCAGTTCCAAACCCTTCTGATCAGCTCGCGAGGCCAGCGCTCGCATATCCTTGCCAACGCTATCCTGCAGGTTGAAATCGATGGGGTCTAACTCCAGCTTGCCAGCCTCGATCTTTGAGAAATCGAGTATGTCGCTTATTACGCCGAGCAAAGAGTCTCCAGAGGACCTCAACATGGTCAGGTATTCGCGCTGTCCGGGGGTTAATTCCGTGTCGAGGGTAAGCTCGGTCAGGCCGATGATTCCGTTAAGGGGCGTACGGATTTCATGACTCATGTTGGCCAGAAACTGGCTCTTGGCGCGGTTCGCTGCCTCGGCGGCGTCTTTGGCAGTCAGCAACTCAGAGTTCACGCTTATCAATTCGGAGGTGCGCTGAGAGAGTTGGCCAGTGATGCGCATTCGCTCGCTTACCGCGGATCCCACGATGAGTCCGGCTGCCGAGATGACGAACATGAGCAGAGCTACTTTGGTGGGGGCGCAGGATGGTGGATAAAAATGCATCGCGACGACAATGCCGAAATTCAGTGCGAGCAAGGCGATGACAACTCGACGGATTCCGTGACGCATTGCAATCCAAATGATGGGGATGAAGCTCAGATAAAATAACTCAGCATGACCCAGCTCCGCTCCGAACATCACCCAGAGCGCAGCCATCAGGGTGCAGGTTTGGACACCCGCTTCCAGGAAGGCCCCGCCAGTAAACGTCGCTTTGCCGAAATTCTCCGGCTCCGGCTGGGATGCAACCGGCTCAGGTAGCAACTGCCTGCGAATCCACGGCATTACATAAATGAGAAGAAAGGGTGCGACGCCCAGCAATCCGATCTCGTCGCCGAGGAACCAAAACGATGCTGAATGCCAGTATTCGGTCCAGAGAATCGCGTGGTCCGCAGCCAGGCATGCAACCCCAATGGCAGTGGATCCCAAAGCAGCCGCTGTCGTCACCGACAAATAACGAACCACGTCCCGTCGTTCACGAAAACCAAGATCGATTTTCAGCGAGCCGCGCAGAACGTATGCTGCTGCGGCATAAAACGCGCCAAAACTAACCGCACCAACGGTTCCGCCAAAGGATGCCAACGGCTGCTGGTAAATCAGTATTCCCGCAAGTGCGGTTGAAAAACAGACGAGAAACCCGTACCAGGGGCTTATGCCTAACATAAGCGCCAGGACCAGACCCGTAGCCGGATACCAAGCGGCGGAACCGAGGTGGGATAGGACGATCACTCCCGGGTGGTTCAGCAGGAGAAAAATCAGTACAAAAGAAAGAGAGACAAGCGCGTGGCGGATAATTACGCGCTTTTTGTGCGAGAGCGAGGTGCCAGCCCAGCGTATATGTTTTCGCCAGGCTGGCAATTCTTCATAGCGATTCGATGCAACACATGAATATCTCTCGTTCTTCAGGATGGTTAGGTTCAGCGCCGTAACGGAGCAGAGGGTAAATAGAATCGCAACCACGCGAATGGACCATAGATCACTTTTGTCGTTGATGATCCAAAGCAATATTTCAACAGTAATCAGAACAATGGCAGAGACCGACACAACGCTCAGCATCGGCAACTGAGCGGCAGATGCCGCCGAACGCGACTTGATGAATCGGCTCATGACAAGGTCTCAAGGAGTCTTTGGGGGGGAGGGTGGCAGCTAAGTGAAGCCGTGTAACACGATTTCACCAAGCCGCCACGCTTCTTATAGCGGCACGGACGCTGCCAAACAGTGCAATCAGACCGCACAAAGGGGGTGAATGGCCGAAGTCGTTATGGGAGAGGGGGTTAGAGCGTTTGAGACCACCGCACGCGCAATCAGGGTTGCGGCACCAATCCACCAATGAATCCATCTTCTGGATTCGCGGCCACGTTTCGGACGAAAAGCTCCCTCCCGCGACAGCGGATTCAATGGGCCAAACGGCGTTCCGGTCGGACACTCGACTGAACGATTGTGGAAGGAAGATCAGCGTGTCTTAGAGCTTAGAGTGGCGCGTTTCTTGAATTTTCGAGAACGCCCGGACGGTACCCGCTAACCGATCCAGCTAACCAAGGCACGCTACGAACTCTTGTCGGCAAACGGTTCCGGCATTTCGGCATCAACCCGCTCGGCTGACTCAGCAGCCGGTAACCCGGTTTTGGGATCCTGGCCCATTCGATACTGTTTTATCTTATTGTAGAGTGAGCTGCGAGGGATCCCGAGCTTCTTTGCAGCTTCTGGCACCTGTCCCCCTAGGATCCTGAGTGCCCTCGCTATGTGGGTCCTTTCGACCTCTTCCAGTGTCGCAATGGCTCCATCCTCGAAGCCGTCACTGTCTGCGCGCACGTCGAAATGAAGGTCTTTGGCGGTCAGCAGGTGTTGATCGCCCAGCAGCACCGCGCGCTCAAGAATGTTTCGCAATTCTCGAATATTTCCAGGCCAAGCATAAGATTGGAGATAACGCATTGCCTCATCGGAGATTTCAGTAGAGTGCACTCCCAGATCGGCGCCTACACGATCCAAAAGTTGCCTGGCTAAGATCGGTATATCTTCAACCCGCTCATGCAGCGAAGGCACCGCTAGGGAGATTGCGCTAACCCGAAAGTATAGGTCATCCCGGAATGTCTTTTGACGCACGAGTTCGCGCAAATCCCGGTTAGTGGCGGCAATAAGCCGCACATCCACAAGCCGCTCTCGTACGTCTCCGAGCCGACGAAAGCTCTTTTCTTCGAGCACCTTCAAGAGTTTTGGCTGGACTTGAAGATCCAAATCTCCAATTTCGTCCAGGAATACGGTCCCCTTATGAGCGATCTCCAGCAGGCCCACTTTGTTCTGAACCGCCCCGGTGAACGCCCCTTTTTCATGGCCGAAGAGTTCCGTCTCCAGTAGTTCCTTGGAAAGCCCGGCGCAATTCAAATCCACGAATGGCCGCTCTGACCGAGGGCCATTCTGGTGCAACCAACGCGCCAAGACGCCCTTACCACTCCCTGTTGCGCCTTGAATCAGCACCGGACTGTTTGTATTTAGGACCTTGTGGGCAACTTCAGCGAGCTTCTGTATGCCTGCACTCTTGCCAATAAAAGGATCTGGAGCATGACGAACCCGACTCTTGTCGGCGAGTCGAGCCTGGCGAATCTGATGGTTTTCCAGCGCCCGCTGCAGAAGTACGTTAAGAGTGGCGAGGTCAACCGGTTTGGTCAAAAACTGATCTGCTCCCAACTTGACGGCTTCCACAGCGCGTTGGATTGAGCCTTGCCCGGTGAGGATTATGATTGGCAGGGACGGATCGATAGCCCTTAGCCGACTCATCAGGCCGAGAGCATTGCCGTCAGGCAACTCGTAATCGAGAATAGCCGCGTCGGGACGGTGGGTCCGGCAGATGTGCTCAGCCTCCAGGCAGTTTCCGGCGGTCAAAGCTTTCAGGCCGTTCGACCATAAAAACTCGCTGAGGAGGGCGCGCTGCCGTACGTCGTCCTCGACAATCAGAATCACGTCTTCAGACATGCCTGCTACTCCTTGTTACGACACAGGCAGTCGGCTGCATGCGCATTGGCCAGTCCCGCTCCCTGGAGGGTTGAAGATCTACGGTCCAGTCGCTCCATTGCGGGGTTCAGGCTGTCAACAAGACCATGATATAGCAAGTGACTTGGGAACTGCCACGTTTCCTGAATGAGTCGGCACCCGCTCATTCACGAAGTGTTTGCTGGCAGGAAGCTTTCACCTCGTTTTTCTTTGTTTGGTAGATCAGGGAGTCTCGGCGACGTCCAGTCGTCAGACATCATTCCAGAAAACCGACGAAAACGTGCCGATCGCCGTCGGGACCATTTTTTGACGATTGCCCGTAAGTCACGCCTAAACACAAGCTTGCCAGTATCGGCACCAAACTAACCCTTTCGGCACGAACCGTGCACGTCTTCTAGACGTCAAGCCTCTTCGGCAGCCCTCCCCAAGGGTTGACAGCTCGGCGATAAGGCGAGCGTCAGCGCCAACAAAACTTTGTCATGCGGCAGATTCCGCTGTTGGTTCCAGTTCAATCGATTGGATCTCTACGGTAAGTCAATTCAATCGCAACTCAGATGAGTCGAGGACCCCATGCTGCAGGTGCAAAGCACATTCAAGGAACCGCAGGTAGACGAAAAAGAAGACCGTGAGCAGCTCATCATGTCGGAGTTGCCCGAGGTTTATTACATTGCCAGACGAATTCATGAGCGTCTGCCCCCTCAAGTGCCGCTAGAGGACCTGGTCCATGCCGGAGTGATCGGTTTGATCAAGGCGGTTCGAAGTTTCGACCCGAGCAAGGCGGTTCCGCTCAAGTTCTATGCCAAGTTCCGCATTCGTGGAGCGATACTCGATAGCCTTCGCGAACTAGACTGGGGAACGCGTTTGCTTCGCCGCAAAGGCCGGCAGATTGAAGAGGCCATTTCTAACTTGTCGAAGAAGCTCGGCCGTCAGCCTGAAGAAGAGGAAATCGCCGCCGAGCTGGACCTTTCCATCGACGAACTTTATGTCATTGCTCACAAAATCGATGGAGCCATTCTGATCGGCCAGCAGGTCAGCTCGATGTATGACGGTTCCGAGACACAAGACCTGATCGAGTCGGCGCCGAGTCGCGATGAGAGTCCTTTCGAGCTTTGCGCGCGGACTGAAGCGAAGGAGAAGCTCGCGGCGGCAATTGGAACCCTCTCGGAAAAAGAGCAAATGGTAATCTCCCTCTATTACAAAGAAGAATTGACGATGAAGGAGATTGCGGCGGTGATGCAGCGGGTAGAATCGAGGATTTTTCAGCTTCATAGCCTCGCTCTTCCGAAATTGCGCGCGGCTCTACAGGATCCGGCGCTGAAGAAGCGTTGTAGCTCGGCGCGGTCTTCCTGCGGGCTCTGATGAGTGCGACGTCGCTGTTCATGATGGCATACGCCGGCGGGCACAGCTCCCGCGGCTTGCTCTAGAACAGGTCGAGAAGGAGACACGGTGCCACCGAAGGCAATAGTCGTCAGAGTCCTGCTTGCCAGCAGCGACATCCCAAGCATAGCTACTCTTTCCCGCTTCATGGAGCCGATGGCAATGCATGTCGAGGTTTGCCCGGACATCGACTCGGCAACTCGAAAACTCTGCCGCGCCAAGTTTGAGGCCCTGGTAGTCGATCTCAAGAGCCCGGCAGAGACCCTGGGACTCATCAAAACGCCGCGGGATATGACGTCGCACAAGGGAGCCGTGGTGCTGGCGATCTTGAACAGCAGTAACGAAATGCCCGACGCCTTCCGGGCCGGAGCCAACTTTGCGCTGGTCAGACCTTTGCTTCCGGCTATCCTGATGCGTACTCTCAAAGCGGCTTATCCGCTCATGGTGCGGGAACGAAGGCGTTACTATCGCTGTCCCCTGCAGATCCCCATTCATCTCTCCAGTAGTTCCCTTTCTGAGTTCGTCGCCACCTCAGAGAATGTCAGCGAGGGTGGCATGGCTCTCACCAGCTCGGTTCCGCTGAAGGTCGGAGAAATAGTTACTCTGAAGTTAAGGCTACCGGGCACAGACAGCTCCGCAGAAATAAGCAGCGAGGTCTGTTGGACTGACAATGCGGGCCGTGTAGGATTGCAGTTCGTCCAGATTCCCTCGACAGTCGTGGAAGAACTACAGTCCTGGATTGGCGATCGTTTGGAGGAGTGTCAACCTTGCTGACCAGTTTCTACTTTTGCTCGGGCCAATCGGCACTGACGGCGAAACTCGGGCAGTTGGGGCTGTGCGAAATTGACCATTTTTCTTTGTGCGGATTGACGGATAATCGGCAACCATGAACGCCAAGAAGCCTGCTCTCCACCAGGTACACCCTGTTCATTGCCTGACTTGTGGCGCGGGGCCGGGCGAGAAATGCGAACTCAGTGCGGGACGACCTCGCACAGAACCGATGCTACGGTCCCATAGGAAAAGAATCAGCGCCTTCTTGCGGCCTCTCAGCGCGCTTCTGCTCGCCTTGCTGGTCTTCCAGGCCTGCAACGCCATCAATCCTTTGTGCGGAAGTGCGCGCCCAGCCCCGATCATTGGATCTCTTTCTGCCAGCACGATTACGTTCGCAGAAGTGGAGTCGGGCGTTGTTCTCGATGTGTATGGTGCCAAGTTTGTATCGTCCTCTATCGTGATCGTCAATGGAACGAAGCTAACCACCTTGGTCATAAGCAGTACGCAGTTACAGGTCACGATCACTACCGACGTGATCTCCGCTCCCGGAACCGTGAGTGTTACGGTCAACACTCCGAGCGGGAACTCGGGAGACTTGGGCTGCACGAGCGGCGGGACAAGCGCCGCCCTCAACCTGAGTATCATTTAGGGGGAAGGGCGTCCTCGAAGCTCTACGACCTCGCCGGTTTCGCCTTGTCTTTGTCTTCCCGGTACTTCGATCCAGGCCCAGAGACCACGTTGTTTAGTAGCTACGCCGCCACCGGCTTCTTGGCATTCATGTAGCTATCCATCGCCTGCATCAACTGTGAATCCACTTCATCCGCGATCGTCATGACATCGGGCAGCAGCAAGCTGAAATCCAGAGCGCTCAGATTGCCCTGCAACATGCCGAAGAGGGTTACCTGCAGTATCCGCGAGTCGTGCACCAGCATTCCAGGAGTGTAGCCTTGCAACTGTCGCATCTCGCCATGGGCTATGGCGGCTGCGGAACAGACGGAATCGCTTTCTTCCCCCGGGGTGTTGGGCTTTCTCAGGCGGACAATCAGGTCTTCAATCAGTTTAGGAAGGTATCCCGTACGCTCCTGGTCGGTAAGCGCAATGCGACTGAGTTCTTCGTTCTTCTTGACCCGTACCAACCAGTCTTCGACGATACGGCTAGTACAACGCTGCAATATCGCGGCCACTCTTTCCTTTCGCGCCCGGGCAGCAGGTCTACGACTGAGCATCTTTTGACGGACTAGTTCTGCAAGTTTCCCGACCTCGAATGGTTTCACGATGATTTCGTCCGCATCTAGAAGGATAGCCTCCATGGCGCCCTTCACATCGGGGTAGCCGCTGACCAGGAGCGTAAGAGCACCGGGTTGGGAGTGACGCATCGCTGTAACTACGGCAAAACCATCACCTGGATTCGGCATGTGAAGGTCAGTGATGAGCACCTCGAAGTCCTCCGTGGTGATACGTCTCAGGGCTTCTGTCACGCTGGCGGCCGGGACGACATTAAATCCCTTACTTTCAAGCGTCGCTTTCACCATGGTGCGAACACCACTATCGTCATCCACGAGCAGCACTCTATGCGAAACAGTCTCCTCGGTTGGACTCATCAGCACCTCACCTTTAATAACGAACAATGTTAAGTCTTACTCACGTTGACTTTCGCTGCTGTACAAAACTGAACAGTTATTGGCGCTGTTAGCAGATAGCGAGTCTCATGTCTGGAAATCGTGAACGCGGCCATGAAGGTCAGCATATCGTCCGAATCGTGAGTTAATTAACGAAAGTGTTCACTTTTGCACAGACAGCTCTATGCCTATTCAAGCAGGCTATGTGGACAATCTAATATTTGTTGGGGTCGTGCTGAATTGCGAGTGCGTCGCATCAGGCTTGTAAGGTAGATACGGCACTCGATAGGTTGGGCCTGAAGTTAGCAGGAGGACCAATATGATCTCGACTTACCCCACCTCGAAACGAATCATTCTGTGCATCGACAACGATGAGTCCATCCTGCGCTATGAAAAGGCGCTGCTCGAAAGGTCTGGATACGTAGTACTCACGGCGGCGTCCGCGCAGCAGGCACTCAGACTTGTAACCATGTGTAAGTGCGATGCGGTGCTCCTCGACTACGACATGCCCGTGATAAACGGGTACGACATTGCTCTCGAAATAAAACGCACAACTCCGGACCTGATAGTCATCATGGTATCCGGTAGCGAAGTGCCGATGCAGGCGTTAGCCCTGGCCGATGCTTTTGTACCGAAACTTGACGCCAACCGGCAGTTGCTGCCAATGATTGCCGACCTTTGCGCCCGGACTCACGACCCGCGGCAGAAGAATGCCGATCTCACTTCAGAGACTGGCGATAGTCCTCCCCGGCCCTCCCCCAGAGGCTCCTTTGAGTATGGCCAATGCTCTTTTCAACCGTTAGAAGAGCGGGAGGAGGATTCTTAATAAAAAACTTTGCGAATGATGAGCTTGGGGTTGGAACAAAGCCGGGGAGAATTGTGCTTCTCAGGCTAGATACTGCCGACTTCGTGGAACGGCCCAGGATGGAATCGTGATTCTCAAGGCGCCTGGCGGCAAAGGATCAAAGGTCGGCTCCAAGCGGAGCAAAACATTCGCGTAGGAATCCCAAAAGGCCACACTGGCTAGGCCTGTTACATCCCGGCGTTACGTTTCCCGAAAAAAGGCACCGCTTGGCTTATCCGGAGTCGCTGGCAGGCGGCAGATCACGCAAGAAAGTGCCTAAGTCGTTTCAACAACATAAGGTCTTAGAAGTCGCGAAACGTCGGCACTTGCCGATATATCGGCACCATACCGGTTTTCGTAACAGGCCAGGGAAAGTCCGCAGGGGATTGGGAGGGCCGTGCATACTCGCTTTTCCAGCCGGAGATCAGCCCAGAGAAGCCTCTAGCATTCGGCGTCTCAATTGCTATCAACTGCCGGGAGCGCCGAGCGAGACGGCGGCGACCGGACTACTAGCATAAGGAGGAAGCACACCAAATGACGGTGCTAACTGAAAAGAGTGACCCCTGATGGCTCAGATTTTGATCGTTGAAGGGTACACTTCAAGCAGAGAATATCTCCGATCGGTCCTCGAACGCTTAGGCCATCCGGTTACAGAAGCCCGAGATGGCGCCGAAGGGCTGGAGTGCGCCCGTCTAACACCTCCTGCGATCGTGTTCATCGACATCTTACTGCCTACGATGGATGGCTATGAGTTTGTAGAAGCCCTTCGCAGCCAACCGGGGCAATCTACTCTGCCCGTAATCTTTTGGACCGCTGCCTACCTCAAACGTGAGGCTTTGGCACTTGCCCAGGAATGTGGTGTGCTTCACATTGCGGACAAGTCAGCACTGCCCGATGAAATCGGGTGGCTGGTTGAGCAATGTCTGGGCAAGGATTCCACTTCCCCTGCGCCAGCGCCAGACGAGAAACTCATCCCCGCCGATCTGAGAGTTGCCCACGATTCAGCGACACAGAAAACCGTCGATCTACAAACCTGTAACCGTCGTCTAGCAGCTCTGAGCGAGCTCGGACGGGCGATGGCCAACCAAAAGGACGTGCCATCATTGCTCAAAGAACTCTGCGAAGGCGCGCGGTACTTACTTGGGGCAAGAGCTGCATTCGCGTTCACAGTCGACTCCCACTGCCGGATGAATTTCACACATTTGACCGGTACTTCTTTACCCATACCGCGCGAGGACCTTGAGAGAGTCTGCCTTCTCTGGCAGGAGAAGCTGAATGCAACAAAAGGAACCGTCCGAGTAGCTGCAGACCATGACGTGATGGCCGGAGCTTTTCAAGCTGCTCTTCCCCGATGTACCAAGCCATACCTTGGTACGGTCATGCTTAACCCAATCAGCGGGATGGTAGGAGCGCTTGTTCTAGCGACAAAGATCGGGGTAGCAGATTTTGATGTAGAGGATGAGCTCATCGCCAGTGCCGTCGCCGCCCAAGCCGGTGTGGCTTATCAGAACCTGACCAGTGGAGCCGAGCTGCGGGAGAGTTTTGCCGAACTTGATGCCGAGATTGCGCTTCGCAGGACAGCAGAGTCTGAACTATACGATGCTGAGAGGGATTACAAATCCAGCATTCACACTGCTCCATACGGTATCTATCGAGCTGATCTCAATGGAAAGCTGTTGATAGTCAACCGCGTCTTGGCCGAAATGCTGGGATACGATTCTGAGCAGGAAGTTGTCGACCTCGAGACCACGGAAGATATTTTCTGCGAGCAGGACGAGCGGCAGCGGCTGCTCAAGCGCTACGCAGCCCACGATCTTGTGCTGAACGTCGAAGTGAAATGGAAGCAAAAGCATGGCGCGCAAATCAGCGTCAAACTCAACGGATGGCCCAAGTTTGGTCAGGACGGACAGTTGATCTGGTATGAAGTCTTTGTGGAGAACGTCACAGCCCAGAGGCAATTCGAGTTACAAGTGCGACAAACCCAAAGGATGGAAGCGGTTGGCCAGCTTGCCGGGGGTGTCGCTCACGATTTCAACAACTTGCTGATGATCATTTCCGGCTATGCAGACCTAATACAGTCGGACAATTTCGAGAAGAGTACGGTGCTTGAGCGCGTAGGGCACATAGCGCAAGCGGCAAAACAGGCCGCCTCTGTCACCAAGCAACTGCTCGCATTTAGCCGCACCCAGCCCGAGCAATTGGGGGATGTGGATTTGAGTTCTCTCCTGGGAGAGCTGGAAGATGTAATACCGCGCCTCGCCGGAGAGCACATTCAATGCAGTATTAAGTGTGCGCCGTTGGTAGGACGGGTCGGGGTAGAGCGGAGCGAAATCGAGCAGGTGTTCCTCAACCTGGCGGTGAATGCACGGGATGCCATGCCTGACGGAGGCCGGCTCACGATTGAAACCGCGCAGGTTGACGTCGACGAGTCGTATATACAGCAGCAGCATGTTCGCTTGACGCCCGGTTCCTATGCACGGATTACAGTCGGTGACACAGGAATCGGAATGAACGAAGCGACGAAGGCGCGCCTTTTCGAGCCATTCTTCACTACCAAAGAGCGCGGCCAGGGCACCGGGTTGGGCCTATCCATGGTTTATGGAATTGTGAAACGGAGCGGGGGTGACACATGGGTTTACAGCTTTCCAGGAAAGGGCAGCACATTCACGATTTACTTGCCTATTGTTGGAGAACCTGCGAAAGCGAAAGAGTCCCGATCGCAAGCGGAAGCAATTCCCACGGGCTCGGAAACAGTCTTGCTGGTTGCGGATGAACAGGGACTTCGCACTGCAGTTCGTGAATTCTTGCGCTCCACCGGCTACATTGTGCTCGAAGCCTCAAATGGTATGGAAGCTCTGCAAATTTGCGAAAGCTATCAAGGACACATCGATATGCTGTTGACCGACTATATTATGCCCGGGCTTAGTGGACCTGGGTTGGGCACGCTTGCCATAAAGCAGCGACCCACCCTCCGTATTATCTGTATGTCTGGCTATACCGACCGCATCACTCAGGTGCCGGACTCCTGCAAAACCATAACCTTCTTGCAGAAGCCTTTCAGCCTCTCAATGCTTGCGCAAATGCTGCGCCAGGTCCTGGTGGACGATCAACGCTATTCCGCCTCGGCCTAGATCGGTCAACTGCTGGGGCTTGCGGGTCATAACTTTAGTTCGGAGTGGTACCTGGATAAGCGCCTACAATTGAAGCTATGAGACATTACACAATCAAAACGATGAGTGGCTCTACCACGTTCAAGTGCCCGCTTTGTAAACACTCCGTCACCACACAGGAGTTCAGCAGCCAGAACGGCAGCTGCCGCACCCAAGCGGCCAAGGTAATGAACGAGCACGCCAGGGCTGCACATGGCCAACCCGTACCCATGTCACCCCGCGATGCGCAGATGTGGCACGCCCGTTAAACGCGCATTTTGCCCGAGCCAATGAAAGGCAGTGCGGCATGACACCTGAAACGTACTACACAATCCGGCGCATCCAGTCGCCTTGCGGATCTGGCTCGGCCGTGCTCTTCGATCTCACCTGCCGGCGCGGGTGGCGCCCGGAACTCAGCGAAGGTCAGTGGTGTGCGACTTCTGGAGGAACGACATAAAAGTCACGGCAAGACTCTCGGACTCGCGTATTGCGCAGCGACGTTCCGGTCGCCGTTTGCTCTCGCATATTTGGTTGTTGTGGTTTTGCGCTCTCGGGCTGCAGGGTAACCTTGCCAGGGCCCAAAGCACAGTTGTCCTCGTTGGGTCCGGATCGAGCGTACCAATGCCTCTTTACAGCCGATGGACACAGGAGTACGGCAGACGCAACTCCAACATTCGAATGCGATACCTGACGGTCGGCACCAGTGAAGGGATCAAGCAGATCTCTCACGGCGCGGGCGATTTTGCGGCCGGGGAAGCTCAACTTACAGACAAAGAACGAAAAGAGGGCAGCTTGATCGAACTGCCGGTCGTGCTCGTCGCGATCGTTCCCATCTACAACCTTCCCGATGTCCACCAGGAGCTTCGGCTTTCGGGAGAAGTGTTGGCCGGGATCTTCCTTGGCGATGTGAAGACATGGAATGCCCCACAGATCGTGAAGCTCAATCCAGAAATCACTTTGCCGAATCTTCCGATCCAAGTGGTCAACCGCCCGGCAGGAAAGGGGTCCAACTACGTCTTCACTGACTTTCTCTCCAAGGCAAGTTCCAGGTTTCGCGCCCAGGTTGGAATCACTTCTTCACCCAAGTGGCCGGTTGGCGAGGCGGCGGACCGCAGTTCCGATATGGCCGACAAGGTGAAAAACAGTCCCGGCTCCATCGGCTACGTCGAGTATCAATATGCCGTGAAAAACAGTATTACCCAAGCAGCGGTATTGAATCCCGCCGGCAAGTTTGTTAAGGCTTCCACGGAAAGTATGGCGGCGGCGTGCCAAGGGGCAGAAGTGCCGCGGTGGAGTAGCTTCTCCGCCTCGCTGTCCAACGCACCCGGCGCTGATTCTTTTCCCATTACCAGCTTCACCTGGATTTACCTCCGAACTTCAGTTTCTGCTTCCGCTCGTGCAACTGCGTTGGGCGATCTGTTGAATTGGATATACACGGATGGCCAGCAATATGCGGTTCAGGAAGGCTATGCCGAACTGCCTCCGCCGCTGCTCGCAGCCGTGAGGAAGAAAGTCGAGACTCTGCAATAGCGGTTGTTTTTGCAGGGTATTGCTTTCGTCCTCTAGCGACGAGACCCGGCTGGCCACAGTCAGGGTCCGGGTCGCTTTGGACTGGCTGCTGATTTAGCGGGTCGTAGCGAATAAAGACTGGTAGAGAGAACAGTCTGGCTCTAACCTTTCTCCGTAAATTCCCTGCGAACAGGGAAAAATACAGGGAATTTCGCGACTTCCGGACAGAAATCGGGCCCCAGGATCGCTCTATGCTGCACATTCTACTGGAGAAAATGCGCACTCATTCGCGAATCGGAACAGGGAAATAACAGGGGCTATCAGGGAACGCGCTTGCCTGTTGAGGGGCTGGAACAGGGAATTTGTTTAGACTTATGGCGAAAGCAAATACAACGCGGCCAAACTGTGGCGCCAGCCTGGTTTGGCCATGTTAAGAGTCAATCCGTTGACCACGAGCCCGTGCGGGAAAACCAAGCTGTATCGGTTGCTCAGCCCAATCGAGCGGTAGGCGGCGACGAGTTAGTTTCCTGAGGGTTAGCTTGGCAGGCTGATGCCCGTCCAGCATCGCTTGGCGCGGCGAATTGCCTGAGCGACCGTTCATTCATGAGGAAGCGAGAAGCTGATGAAGTCGCTACCCGCGGCGACAGCCACGTACTCTGTACCATCGACGGCATAAGTCATCGGTGAAGCGTGAATGGTCTGGCCGGTGTTGAATTGCCAGAGCGCGTGGCCGGTGCGCGCTTCAACCGCTTCCAGTGCTCCGGTATCGTTCGCGAAGAACAACAGGCCACCCGCCGTTGTCAGCGTTCCGCCCCAGGAATTGCCCCGGCCGACCTGGGGATAGCGCCACACGATCTTTCCCGCCGAGACGGAGTACGCCAGCAGAATCTTTTGCGCGCGCTCGTCGGCCGCCAGCTTCGTGCCCGTAGCATAGAAAGTCTCCCCTGGGGTAAAAGGTTGTGGGTGAGCGATGAAAGCGCTGCAACTTTCAAGCGCCATGACATAGAAGAATCCGGTCTCCGGATTGTAGGAAGGCGAAAACCAATTCGTTGCTCCGTCGATGCCGGGACAAATGTCCGCGCCCGACGCGCTCGGCGTTCGTCCCGACAATATGGGGCGGCCAGAAGCGTCAACTCCCTTAGCCCAGTTCAGCTTGTCAACAAACGGCGTCGCCTTAAGGAACTTTCCGTCAGTGCGGTCGAGAATATAAAGAAACCCATTGCGATTGGCTTGCACCAGCAAATCGCGCGTTCGGCCGCTCACTTTGGCACTCACCAGCATCGGCGTTTCATTCGCGTCGTAATCGTAGAGGTCGTGAGGAGTGAACTGGAAGTACCATTTCAACGCACCTGTAGCGGGGTTCAGAGCCAGGACGCAGGCCGTGTACAAGTCGTCTCCGGGCCGGGAATCTCCCACGAAATCGGGAGCCGCGTTGCTGGTTGTCCAGTACAGAGTGTCAAGCTTGGGGTCGTAGGTGCCCGGCATCCACGTCGTGCCGCCGCCATGGAGGTAGGAATCGCCGGGCCAACTAGAAGAGCCGAATTCTCCCGGCCCGGGAATGGTCCAGAAACGCCATTTCAGGTTGCCCGTAACGGCATCGTAAGCAGCCACGAAACCGCGCACGCCCGAGTCACCGCCGGACGTCCCGACGATCACTTCATCTTTCACAATCAGTGGAGCGCTGGTTGAGCCGTAATGTTTTGCTTTGTCCGCGTAGGTTACGTCCCATAACTGGCGCCCGGAGCGAGCGTCGAGAGAAAGCAAGTGGGCGTCATCGGTCTCCATGTAGACGAAATGTCCCCAGACTCCGACGCCGCGGTTCTTATGAGCCGCGGCATCATCGAGCAAGCCTGCGCTCACCGGCCGTTCGTGATGCCAAATAACCCGGCCCGTCCGCGCATCAAGCGCGAATGTATCGTTGGCCGAGGTGACGTACATTACGCCGTTGACAACCACGGGAGTCGCTTCCAGCCTCGTGGAATTGGAAGGATGGAAGATCCACGCTGCGCGGAGGTGCGTGACGTTCGCGGCGGTGATTTCGTGCAAGCCGCTGTAGCGACGGCCAGTGTAGTCGCCGTTGTAGGAGGTCCAGTTGGCTCCGGGAGGCTGCGTACGCAGGTCCTCCGCGCTCACATTTGCGTCGGCAACAACCGGAGCCCGTCCCTGTTGTCCAGCGGCTGAAGACCCAAGCAGACTGAACAAGGCCACTACGGCCACTGTCAATTCTTTCATGAATGATTTCATGTCAGTGCTTTTCGACCGCACCCACTTGAACTTCCTGAAGAGCACCACGGTCCAGCCCATTCCGGTCTTCGAGATGAAGGGAGATACGGGAGGGTTTCGCGGTAGGAGTTAACTCCGTCTCCAGCAGCGCAAGATCCGACGGGTCTACCTGGCTCAAGGGCATGGTCGCAACGCTGGCGCCGTGTTCGTCGTAAAAGTGAGCAACCAACCGTCCCGCGAAAAACACTCCGAAGGAACCTGAGAGCCGGATGTGTCCCGTCTCCAAACGCGTGGCCTGAAGAGGACGTAGCACGAGACCTGCGTCTGCCACGCCGTGGAATTCGCTGCCGGCGCGAGTCGGAAACCACTCCGTGTCGAGATCCCGTGTCTCGCCCGGCTGCAACTGGACGAGAGGGCTGTTGATCTCGGCTTCCAGATAACGAGGTACTCCATCGCCGCCGGAAGTCAGCGAAGGTTCCCCCTCGGAATTTAATCTCACTTCGGGGCCATTCATCCAAAAAATAACCGACGCTTTGCCGGGATAGGTTTCGTTCTTTTCGTAGCGGAAGCGTTCAACCATGGCATACCGGCTTTCGCCGTCGACGACCGCAAGCCACCCTGGCGTCGAGTCCAGCCAGAGCTCTGCTGCCTGGTGCACGTAGTGCAGCGCGAAGAGACCGTCGTCACGGACTGCGACTGCTGGATTCTCTGCCGGACCGAAGCGGACGTGGTAGCGGTTGAGATAGCTGCTGAATGGATTCGCCGGAGTGAAGGTCCAGAAATTGTGGCTGCTTCGGGAAGGGGTAGACGGGTCTGAGGTATCGTATTGCGAAACAGATTGCATGGACCACTCAATGACGTGGCCTGTCTTGTTCTGCATGGTTGCGTGAAAACGAATTCGCGGAGAATCGGCGTCGAGGTGAATCGTACGCCGGATTTGTATCCCGGTCTGCGGATCGGCGGGGCCGACCAGCTCGATTTCGCACGCTTCGCCTTCCGAAACCTTTCGAAAGGTGTAAGGCCCGTCGTCGAGCAAATCGGAATTGCCTACCCAATGCTGTTCATCGTCGTTTCCTTCCGGCAAGAGCCAGAGCTTGTCGCCCCCATAGTTAAACCATCTCGACGGGTCAGGCGGCAGGTATTTTCCTTCATACTCGGGATTCACGAAGAGGTAAGGGTGTCCGTTGAAAATTACCTGCATGAGCCGTCCGCCATTCTCGGGCACGACCTCAAGCTTGAGCCAGTGGTTGGAGAGCTGCTCGGCGCTCCAACCATTGTAATTCGTGGCCTCGACACGGCAGGACGAAGTCGGCTGGCTCGGCTCACGCGCAGACTGGGCAGTTGCAACGTTCAGGTTAAAGACCAAACAAAGCAAAACCGCTGCGAAGCGCTGCATCATAACCTCATTCTGGATCCGCGCTGCCATGATACCTCTCTTAGGAACGATCGGAACTGTATTCCGCACGGCCGGCATTTCCCTGCGGTTGCCGCAGGTTTTATATACGCTATTCTGGAACGAAACGAAACTCAATCAAACGAAATAATTTGATTTGCGTCAAGCGGATTCTGTGGTATATCAGTGTCACCGTTTGGTGCCACGACTCCCCAACGAAGCTGTTTTCACGGAGTGGAATACATTGCGATTCCCAGGCGCGTCTCCCTTCGGAAGTGCAGATGCGAGAAGCGCGACGTGAACTGGCGAATCGTTCCCAAGTTTGGGTTGATGCTGATTTTTCTTGCTGCGGCGGGCAATGTCCTTTGCCAGAACCAAAACAGCGAAGGGGCCACTCCAGATCTGAAACCTGACCTCAGGGGAAAGAGCATTTTCGAGCTGAGATGCGCGACTTGCCATGGACTTGATGGGCTGGGCGGAGAGCATGCGCCTGATATAGTCCGCCGGACCTCAGTGAAGGCGCTTTCGGATGAGGCGCTGCTCAAGTTGCTTCACGATGGGATTCCTGAAGGCGGAATGCCAGGTTTCAGCAACATGAGCAAAGAGGATGGTCAGGCGGCAGTTGCTTATTTGCGCTTCTTGCAAGGCAAGTCCGCTGGCGACTCCTTGCCGGGCGACCCCGCACAGGGCCGGGATATTTTCTTCGGAAAAGCGCGATGTTCAGCTTGTCACCAGATCAGTGGGCGAGAACCGTTCGTCGCTGGAGACCTTGCCGGGTTTGCGCCAGATCACACGGTGAGCGAGATTCGCGATGCGATTCTCACGCCGACTGGAGGACAGCAAGAGTCCGCGACCGCTGTAGCGCGGGACGGACGAAAATTCTCTGGCATGATTCGGAACGAAGACAACGCCTCTCTGCAGTTGCAGGATGGAGATGGCCGGTTTTACCTGCTCATGAAGTCGAGCCTGCTCTCTGTCCAGCGGAAAGCGGGAAATCCTATGCCTCTCGATTACGGGCAGCGACTCAGCGCCGCTGAGCTTGATGATCTGGTCGTGTACATCCTGCACGAGGCCGGTGCCCGGGACCTTACCGTATCGCCCTCGGAAAAGAATGAGGAGCCTCATGTCAAGGATTGATCGTCGGCGATGCGGAGTGAAAACGATTCAACAGCAGCGGCGACGAAGTATAACGCAGAATTGGGAGCGCCGAAGTTGAAAAAACTGGCGCTGTTCTCGCTGCTGCTGGCGGGTGGGCTCCGATCACAAGAGCGGCCAGTGGATCCCACATGGTTGCATCGCTACGTTCCCGCGCTGGCTGAGACGAAGGCCGAACTCAGCTCTCAAACTTGCCACTATCGGGCGATCTTCGGAGAAGGTGATAAGGAAAATCGATCCCTGCAAACCGTAACTCGCTTCGCGGAAGTCACATTGGATGCGCATGGCAATTGCCAGACCACACTCTATGACCGCCAAGAGGAGATCTATTTCGTGGTCGAGGGTGGAGGCACTTTGCAATACGAAGATCAGGCGCAGGCGCTACGCAGGCATGACTTCACGTATTTGCCTCCGGGCGCGAAGCATTCGATTTCCAACAATTCGGACCAGCCGTTGCGCCTGCTTGTGATGGGATTCAAAATTCCGTCCTCGATTTCGATTGGTGCGCCGTTCCCACATCCGAAGGTCGCAAACCTCGACAATGCCAAAGAGGAGAATGTCAGCGGTCACCCCGCTTCCGTCTTGTACAGACTTCTGGCCGGCCTGCAGACCGGCAAGCGGGACTTGATTGATGAGGCCTACGTGATGGACAGTTTTTTCTGGATGGACTTTGCGCCGGGAGGCACGAACTGGCCTCACCACCACGAAGCGGCGGAAGAAATTTATCTGGTGATCGAGGGCGAGGGCGAAATGGTTGCTGGCAGCGGGACGGACGGCGTTGCAGGCCGCTATCCCGCCAAAGCGGGAGACGCCTACTATTTTCGTCCCAACTGTACAGTCGGCTTCTACAACCAAGACGAACCAGGGGCCAAGACATATATTTTGGCGATTCGATCGCGCGTTCCACTGCATGAGGATGAAGAATAGGCAGCGAATCTTACTGGAGGTGTTGCAATGCATGCTCTGAATTCCGGCCGGCGATCATTCATGAAATGGGCAGCGGCGGCTCCGCTGCTGGGGCAGATCGCCGTGACTGAACTTTACGCAAAAGCTGCCGGCGCGGTAGGCAAAGACCCTCGACAGAATTGTTACAGTCGTCTGGGAGTTAAAACCGTCATCAATTGCCGCGGCACGTGGACCTACCTGAGTGGGTCTCTGGAGTTTCCTGAGGTTCGCGAAGCCCAGATCGAAGCGGCACAGTATTTTGTAAATGTGCTGGACTTGCAGCGTGCCATTGGACGGCGGCTGGCGGAACTCACCGGCGCCGAGTCTGGAATGATTACCTCGGGCGCCGCTGGCGCCCTGGCGGTCGCAACCGCAGGATGCATGGCGGGTACCGATGACAAGTTGATCTGGCAACTTCCCGACACCACCGGCCTCAAGAATGAAGTGGTGATGTCTGGCGGCCGCAGCGCTTTTGATAGTGCCATCCGGCTGACTGGCGCGAAGCTGGTGCTCGCCTTTTCACCGGAGGAACTAGCCAACGCCATCAATCAAAACACTGTCATGATCTACACCACGAGCTTGGGAGATGCACTGCAGAAGGAACTGGCGATCGCGAAAGACCATAAGGTGCCGCTGCTCCTCGACGATGCAGCGGGCATCCCTCCGGCCGACAATGCCAAGCTATACGCTCGAATGGGAATTGACCTGTACACCTTCTCCGGTGGGAAAGGTCTGCGCGGGCCCCAGTGCAGCGGGGTGCTCCTCGGCCGAAAAGATCTGATCGACGCAGCGGTTATGAACGGCAGTCCGCGCGAGGGAGCGGTGTGCCGTCCCATGAAGGTTGGGAAAGAAGAGATGATTGGCTGCCTCACGGCCATCGAGACCTGGCTGACGCTGGACGACAAGAAACTGTACCGCGAGTGGAACGAACGTGTGGATAACATCAGAACGCTGGTGGAAACCGTGCCGGGGGTAGAGACGAAAATCTACATTCCGGATGACGGGAACCGCTTTCCGACGCTGAGGCTCTCCTGGGATCAGCGAGCCTGGGGATTTACAACTATGGACTGCGTGCGGGCTCTGCGTGATGGCGATCCGGTCATCGAAGTGCTTGGTTCGGATAATCCCAGCCTGGTAAAAGCGGTGCGCGAGGGTAGACCCAACCCGACCAGCAAAGAGCGGCCAGAATCTAACTTTATCGAACTGGTTTCGATGACCATTCAGCCCGGAGAGGAAGTTGTCGTGGGGCGGAGATTGCGCAGCATTCTGGGAGCGGCACAAAAAGGAAACCGGGCCGCTTAGAATCGGGGTCAAATAGTGAGGGAAGCTCGCATGAAGTTATTCTTTGTCGGATTGCTGCTTTGCTCGGCTTTCGGCGCGCAAGCCCAGGCCGGGGCAGTTGCACCCTCCCAGGAATCTCCTGCTGTTCATCGTGCCGGCCCATCCAGTGTGGACGCCGGAGACTATATCTACATTTCTGGGCAGGGGCCTCGCGGCGCGGATGGTGCATTGCCGGCAACTTTCGCGGACCAGGTCCGGCAGACCCTCAATAACTTGAAATCGGTGGTCGAGGCTGCGGGCTTGACGACGGATCACGTGGTCTACACCACCGTCTACCTCACCGACATCAGTCAATATGGAGAAATGAACCGTGTTTACGGTGAGTTCTTTGGGAAGATTCCCCCGGCTCGCGCTGTCCTCGGCGTTGCCGGGATTCCTGATCCCCCGATAGAAATCAATGCAGTCGCGGAGCGCAATCTCTCGGACAGGCGCGCCGTTTCTCCGCTCGGCTATAAGTCGGACGAGCCATTTTCGCCGGGCATTCTCACCCACGATCGCCTATTCGTTTCAGCGATGCCCGTTTCCGCTGCGCCCGGTACCGGCTCCGCAGGCGACAAGGCTTCAGACGATCCGGCTGCCCAGGTAGACCTCGCGCTCGATCGCATGAGAGCAATCGTGGAAGCGGCAGGGCTGGACCTCAGCCACATGGTTTTCGTCAATCCCTACTTGACGACGCAATTCCCGATGCGAGTCATGAACGAGCATTATGCGCGGCGGTTCGAGTTCGGTAATACTCCGGCACGGGCCACGATCGAGGTCTCGAGCCTGCCCGGCAGCGCCCAAATCGAGTTTACCGGCGTCGCGGTCCGTGACCTAAAGGAACGGCGGGCAGTGCGGCCCAGGAACATGCCCCCCAGCCCTACCGCGAGCCCCTGCGTCTTTGCCGGCGACACGTTGTACTGTTCCGCGAAGAGTGGGTTCATCCCGGGAGCAAACGGCGGAGTCTATAGTTCAACGACCGCGGTCCAACTCCGTCAGACGATGCGCAACCAGATGGATAATCTTGAAGAAGCCGAAATGGATTTCTGCCAGGTTGTCTCCACGGTTGTTTACCTCGATAATTTGGCCGACACGCGGGCATTTGACGAAGTGTATGCAAAGTATTTCCGCGGTACGCTGCCTGCGAGCACGACCCTCCAAGAGATTGCGCCTGCCGACCGCAGCCCCGACAAAGAAGGGCAGTACCCTGACTTGGAGCAGGTGTCGCTGATCGCCGTCCGACACGACTGCCAACACCGGTAACGCCGTCCTTCGCCTGATGCGAGCAATTTTCACGCAATGAAACTCAGGTTAGGCTCGCGTCGGCTGGGCCGAGCCCTTTGTATAATTGGCAGGCTCTGTGAGTCGCAGTCCTGCGTTGTGCGACCGAAGCATTCTTCATGCTGCTCAAAGTTTTCAACGATCGGGTCACGCTGGGGCAGGCCGCCGCGGCACAGGCTGCGGCGGCCATTCGCCGCGCCATTGCGGAGCGTGGCGGTGCGCGGATCATTGCCGCGACGGCGGCATCGCAGCTTGAATTTCTGGATGCTTTGACGCGGGCGCCAGGGATCGACTGGGCCAGGGTGGAAGCTTTCCACCTCGACGAATACATCGGCTTGCCGGTCACCCATCCGGGGAGTTTCCGCAAGATGCTCCTGGAGCTGTTGGTGCGGAAAACCGTAATTTCCCGCTACCATCTGCTCGATGGCGATGCCGTTGATCCGTTAGAGGTGGTGCGGCGCGTCGGCGGAGAACTCATGTCCATGCCCGTGGATGTCGCGTTTCTTGGTGTCGGCGAGAACGGGCATATCGCATTCAACGATCCACCCGCCGACTTCAAGACCGAGGAACCCTACATCATCGCGGACCTGGATGAAGCCTGCCGCCAGCAGCAGGTTGGTGAGGCGTGGTTCGCCGACATTTCGCAGGTGCCGAAGCGGGCGATCTCGATGTCGGCGCGTCAGATTCTCAAAGCCAAAGAGATACTCGCGGTTGTGCCCGGCCCGCGCAAGGCTCAAGCGGTGAAAGCCTGCTTCGAAGGCACGATTAGCCCCATGACGCCAGCATCAATTCTGCGCACGCATCCTGACGCTACCATCTATCTCGACCAGCACTCGGCTTCTCTTCTGAGCCCGGCCTTGCGCAATGCGCTCAACCAGGAATCGCAGGTCATGGTTAGTTCTTAACCCGCTGTTTGCGAATAATCACACGCATGGTGACCACCAGGAAGCCGATTCCTTCATTGCGCTGGTGGATCGGTGGCCTTCTGTTTGCCTCCACAGTCATTAACTATATTGACCGGCAGACTCTTTCTCTTCTCGCGCCATATCTCAAACTCGAATACCACTGGACCAACTCGGACTATGCCGACATCGCCATCGCCTTCCGGGTCGCATATTCGATCGGCCAGGCCGGTTTCGGCAGGCTCATGGACCGCATCGGCACGCGTCGCGGCCTGACCCTCACGGTGATCTGGTATTCCGTGGTCTCGATGTTGACGTCGCTGGCGAGCGGCTTCTACAGCTTTGCCACGTTCCGGTTTCTGTTAGGTGCGGGGGAATCCGCTAACTGGCCGGCCGCGACCAAAGCGGTCTCGGAGTGGTTTCCCAAACAAGAGCGCGCGCTCGCGACTGCACTTTTTGACAGCGGTTCTTCCATTGGGGGAGCTGTCGCTCCATTTATTGTGTTATGGATTTATTCTCGCTGGAGATGGCGTCCAGCGTTCATGATCCCGGGCACTCTCGGGTTTCTCTGGCTGATCGCCTGGCGCTGGCTGTATTACCCGCCGGAAATGCACAATCGTATTAGTCAAACCGAACTCGACATGATCGAAGCGGATAAGCGCGAATCGGATGCACCTCAGCAAGGTAAAGCCCGGCCGCGGTGGAGCGATCTGTTGAAACTTCCGCAGACCTGGGGCACCATCATCGCGAAAGCGTCCACTGACCCGGTCTTTTTCTTCATCACGGAATGGTTTCCCATTTACCTGGTTGCCAAGGGCATCGAACTGAAGAGCGGACTGATTGCCGTATCGATCCCATTTATCGCCGCCGATCTGGGCAGCTTCTTCGCGGGTGGAGTTTCCGGCTATTTGATCAAGCGGGGATGGCCGCTGGGCGCGGCGCGCAAAGCTTTCATTGTTTGTGGCGGAATTGGCATGACCATGCTCATCCCCACAATTTTCACCACGAGCCTCTACTTGATCGCTCTTCTGTTTGCGGTTGCGACCTTCACGTATGCGGGTTTTACCACCATGGCAAATGTCCTGCCATCGGACCTGTATAACAGCGAATCAGTGGCGTCGGTGAGCGGGCTGAGCGGTACGGGGGCAGGAATCGGAACCATCGTTGCCTTCAAACTCACCGGTTATTTTTCCGACGCCCGGCGGGCCAGCGGCACGCATTCGTTCGATCCGATCATGTTGATCGCGGGACTGGTGCCGCTCGTCGGAATGATTTTGGTCCTGTTATTGGTACGCAACACGGAGGCAACGAATCAGGGGCTGGTGCGCCGAATCTGAGATCTTGAACACCCTGCTCTCTGATTCGATGCTTCATCGGTAAGGCACGAAGCCTTGCGTTTTCGTCTCCAGGCTGTATACGGACGTAGTGGCAGTGATGTAGAGGGTTCGATAGTCCTTGCCACCCCAATTCAGGTTTGCTGGCTGCTCCGGCATGACGATAGTGCCGAGATGGTTGCCTTTGGCGTCCCAGACCCAGATGCCCTTCGGCCCGGTAACAAAAATGTTGCCGCTCTTATCCACTTTCATTCCATCGGGTACACCATCGTCCTTCCCGCCCGTCTCCTCGCCGAAGATGCGGCCCTTCGTGATGGTTCCATCAGGCGCAACGTCATACACCCGGATGTTTCTTTGCTCGCTGTCGTCGACGTAGAAATGTTTGCCATCGGGCGAAAAAGCCAAGCCGTTCGGCTGGGTCAGGTCCTTAGTAAGTAACTTAACGGTCCCTTTGCCGTCCAGGCGGTAGACGCCCTGGAACGGGATCTCCTGCTTTTCGCCAGCAACCAGATCCAGGGTCGGATCCGTGAAATACAGAGCCCCATCCGGCCCAACGACCACATCGTTGGGACTGTTCAATTTCTTGCCTTGATAGTGATCGGCCAGGATTTTGTATTTCCCGTCGGGAGTTACCGCGATGATGGCGCGCAACACACTGGCGCAGTCAATCAGTCGATGCTGGCGGTCGAAGGTGTTGCCGTCGGGATCGCCGAGCGCAATGACTTCCTCTTTCTTGCCATCCGGATGGAGGCGGTAAATCTTGTTAATAGTTTCGTCGCTGACGTAGAGAAATCCCGCCTCGTCCCACACCGGGCCTTCGGTGAATCCAAAGCCCGTGGCCACAACGGTGAGCTTGGCGTTGTGATCCACCATATCCCAGAACTGCGGCGCTTCGGCCTGCAACAGAAACTCTCGAGGCGCGGATGGGGCGGTTAGAAACCCTGACGCTCTGAGCGCAATGAGTAGCGATGCCGCGATGACGAAGGCCTGCAGGACTTTCATGCTGCGATTCATGAGAAACGCCTTTCTCTTGGGATGTAATCCTCGAATCATGTGTGGCTGATGGCGCTACTCCTCCCACTCGTCTACTTTTGCAGGAGGTCGGAGCCCGCTGGCCCTGGACACACTCATCAGATAACTGACGACATCATTCAATTCATTGGGGCTGAGAGTGGAACTGTAGTCAGAGGGCATCAGAGTCACTGAACTGTATTCCAGCCCGTCGAGATCTGGCTTCGCTACGAAGTAAAATACCCCGTCCAGCGCCTGCAACTGCAGAGAGAAGTTGTCTTCATTGCGAATTCTACCGACAAACTTCTGGCCGTTGCGAGTGGTCGCGGTCACCAGTCGCGCCTGCCGGTCGCTGACCTGAGCGGGACTAGTGATGGCGCTCCGAATCTGCTCCGCATCATGAGTGCTGGCATAGCCGGATAGATCAGAGGCGATAAAGCCGCCTTTACCCGCAACCATGTGGCAGCCGGAACATCCGGCCTTGCCGAAAAACATTGTTTCGCCGCGGACCGGATCGCCAGGCAGCTTCACCGTTTGCCTTGTCCCCTGAAGAGTGCGCAGGAAGGTTACTACTGCTTCGACGTCAGCAGCTTCAAGTGAATGGAAGGCCGGCATTGCAGTGCCGGGGATGCCATTCTCAATAATGTGCGCGATCTGAGCATCGGAAAGCTTCAGCACTTTCGGATTTTCTGCGATGTTGGGCGCGCGTTCGCCGCCCCTGCCGTCAAGGCCGTGGCAATTGGCACAGGTCGACGAAAAAGTTTGTTTGCCCCGAGTCGAGACCGGCTTGACGTTTTTCTGCGGCGGCCTTTGCTGCGGGGTCTGCGGCCAGGCAGTAAGGCCATTGGAGGCCCACAAGACCGCCAGAACCAGCACCAGCACCGACCGTGATCTGGGGCCTGTGAGCATCGGCAAAACACGGCCTAGAACAAGAACTTTAACGCCAGTTGCATAATGCGTGGATCTCGGGCTCCAGTCACAAACCCAAACCCGCCCTGGACGGAGTTGTTGAAATTTCCCGATGGGTTCATGAACTGGGCGTGATTGAAGACATTAAACGCTTCTGCGCGGAACTGCGCCTGTACGCTTTCCGTGATCTGCGTATCTTTCAGCAAGGCCATATCAAAGTTGTTAATACCCGGCCCGCTAAAGTAACGCCGCATGGCGTTTCCTACCTGACCAAGTGGTTCTTCAGCGAAGTAATTCGGGTTGAAGTAGGGTTGTCCAGCAGAATTGCGCGGATTCTTGTTTACGAATAGAGAGGTGCCATTGTTAGCGTAACTAGGCTCATCGATGGTGTCATTGAAGGTTCCGCTGAGTGAGTTGTCGTCGGTTTCATTCAACTGGACTGGCTCACCTTTGGCGAATGTAGTAATACCAGAAAGCGCCCACCCGGCGGTGAGTCTCTTAGCAGCGCCGCCAGTGAGCTTGTCAAAAGGCATCTGGACGGTGTAGCTGACCGTCAAGTCTTGCGGGACGTCGAAAACCGACAAAGCACGGTCTTGCCTGGGGTTAAGAGGATTGGTTGCATCAAACGACGTCGAACCGTTGTCTATCGATTTTTCATAGGTATAGGCAACCAGGAAATTGGCATATTTCTCGTTGTGCTTCAGGCTCACCTGCAGGGAGTTAAAGCTTGAGCTGACGACCGTTGCCATAGACGGGTTGCTGATGAAGTTATCCGTGTTCGGAGTACTCAGTCCCGTGAGCAGTCGGGTAGTAGCGAACGAAGTGACCCCAGGATATCCGGGAGCAGTTACTCCGTTAGCGAGCTGTATGGGCGTGCCTGGGCCTGGATCTTCGCCAAATGGGCCGCACGTCGGACTGCCGTTGGCGACATTAGCTGAATTACTTAGAAACAGGCAGAGCGCCTGATTACCTGGATTCGACTCCTCGAAGGTTAACAGGTGCCGGCCGACCGATCCCACATAGCTGGCGCTCAATACCGTAGACGAGCCCATCTGCCGCTGCAGCGAAAACTCAAACTCCTGCACGTTCGGTATTTTGTCGTGAGGATTTAAGTAGTCAGAGCCGGAAAGCGGCGTAGCTTGTGCCCAATTGAAGGTGGTGTCCGGATTGCTTGGCGACGAGTTAGGCGGGGGAAATGTGAAGGGAAACTTTGGTCCCGCACTAACCTCACTATTCCCCGTAGCCCGATCGATGAACGGTGATGCCAGGAGTGGGGGTGCCGGAGAGGAATAATACAACCCGTACGGCGCATCCCCAACTTCGACAAAGCCGGTAGCATCCTCAATGGCACTATAGAAGATGCCGTAACCGACACGGATACTGCTTTTACCCGGGCCGCCAAAAAGTTTCCCGAGGAAGCCATCAGTGACATCCGGCGCGTACGCGAATCCAATTCTGGGAGCAAAGTTGTGGTACTGAATGGGAGCAAGAGTTCGCGCCACACCAGGATCCTCTGGAACCACCAGCCCTTCCGGCGCAGTGGGGAAAACTTTTGACTGCTCGCCGGGAATGACGGTCTCCAGTTTGTTTTGCGTGTCCCACCAGGGCGTCATAATCTCATAGCGAAGGCCGTAATTGATCGTCAGAGTTGGACGGGCGCGCCAGCTGTCCTGGGCATAAACTCCAAAATACATGTCGCGTGAGTCGAGAAGTTGCTGGCTGGCTTGGGTAAAATTATTTGGAGCACCAATCAGGTAGTCGGCAAAATCCAGGCCTGTCTCTGAACCATTAAAGACATACGCACCGTTCGCGTCGTCGTAGTTGCGCTCGTTAATCTGATCGTAATGAAAATCTACGCCGAACTGGAGGGTGTGGGTGCCTACAATTTTTGTGAAGTTGTCAAGAATCTGGTAGGTGTTGTTGAATTGACGCAGAGCATCCTGGGGAAGTCCGAAGGAGTAGTTGTTGAAGACAAACGACGGAACTCCCTCCAGCGCAGGATTTATGGCTCCGACTCCACCGGTGCTATTCCAAGGTGTATTAAAACCCAACGAGCCCAGCGGAACGCCCGTGCCGCCAATCGGGATTCCTCCGAAGTAACGGTTCCGCAGATATACCAGACGAACATCGTTGACCGTGGAATTATTGATGGTTGTGGTCAGGCCGAGATTTATCATCTCCGCACGACCCAGAACGCTGCTATCAAAGCCCGGGAAAGTGATGCCTTGAGCGTAGGGGGTGGTCACTGAGAATTGATCGAAGAAATAGTATCCGAACAAGGTACCGTACTGCGTGTTCGTGTCCAGGCGGGCTCCGAATTTGTTGTCCGTCAAGTGCTGGTTATAGGATGAAGCTTCATAATTAATGCCCCCCGGCAGATTCGCGTTGGGCGCCTGGATATATTGCAGAGTGGCCGTTGCAACAGGATCCCAGGCCTTCGTCGGAATGGAAGCGCCGGGGAAAACGCATCCCGTCGTTGCGATCGTTGGGCTGCCGGGGACGAAGACACTGCTGTTACAGTTGGACGTATATGGGACGCCAATCCCCGTCATCGGATTGATCGTTGAAGGATTCACCATGCCTGCTGTGTAGTAATACGGCTCATCGTTGCTACTGACGGCATACCCCAAGCGCGGCGCCAAAATACTCATCGCCCAATATGACCCGTCGACGGTAGTTGTGATCGGGTTGCCGGCAGCGTCCGTCCCGCTGGCAAAGGAGCTAGCCTGATCCGCCAGGTTGCCCAAACGGTCCTGTAATGAGGGAACGGGAAAGCTCTCCGTCTGGCCCAGGATTTGTTTGTTTCCCTGATAGTCGGCAAAAAAGAAAACCTTGTCTTTTTTGATCGGCCCGCCAATCGTTCCGCCAAATTGATTCTGCTTAAAATCTCCCCGAGTTCCCCCAGCGAAGAAGTTGGCAGCATCGAAATCGGTATTGCGAAGAAAGTCGAACAGGTCTCCGTGAAATTGATTGGTTCCGGATTTAGTGACGACATTGATTTGGCCGCCGCTGAAGTTTCCATATTCGGCGTTGAAATTGTTGGTGATAATGCGAAATTCGGAGATGGAGTCAAGATTCGGAATGATGGCCGCTCCGTTGTGGACTCCTTCTTGCGCGTCCGCACCATTCACCATGAAACCGTTCGAACCGAGCCGGCCGCCGTTTACAGACTGAGTTCCGTTGGTTTGATCGCCGGATACCGTCGTTGGATCTGCGCCCACTCCCGACGTTGTGTCGTCGTTCTTATAAGGGGAAACACCGGGCTGTAAAGCCAACAGATCGATAAACGAACGGCCATTCAGGGGCACAGAGGTCATCTTGGAGCCCTCGATGACTTCCCCCATCTGCGTGCTCTGGGTCTCCACCTGAGCTGCTTGCGTGCTCACCTCGACCTTCTCGCTGATCGAGCCGATCGCGAGACTTGCGTCCACGCGAAGCGCCGAGTTGGCATCGATCACCAGCCCGGTCTGCCGGTAGGTCTTGAAACCGACCTGCTTGATTTCCAGATCGTAGGTACCGACAGCCAGAGTCGGAAGATTGTAGAAACCCTTGGCGTCGGTCTTTTGAGTGGTCTGAACCCCGGTCTGGGTGTCGGTTGCAACCACTGAAGCGCCGGAAATAACAGCTCCGGACTTGTCCGTCACCACGCCAGAGATACTGCCGGTGATGCTTGCCCACGCAAGCGCCAAGGCGAACAGCACGAACCCAAGTACTGCGAAAGCAGCACATCGACGGTCACGCATAGCTGATCTCCTGCCGGAAAGAAGCCCCGGCCCGATTTTCAACGCCCTCGGTTTCGCACTTTCACCTGATGGAACCTAACCCTCTGTTGTGAAAGTCCACAGCACGATGGAATCAGGGTTTATCCCAATCACTGTGGGCCTGTCAACCTTTTTGGCGCTTTTCTTTGTATTTTGGATAGAGGAAAAACGGCGATTCTCTTACGCGCAGCATGGTTTTGCCGACGGCAAAGCACGTCGGCCTCACCACCACCAGGCAACTACTTCTGCTTTACGGCGATTGCCGAGATTTCGATTCGTGCGTTGTTGACCAGGGCCGCTGCTTGGATGGTCGCGCGCGCCGGCTTCGGGTCAGGCATCACACTCTTGTACACCTTGTTCATGTCCGGGAACTCACGAATGTCGGCGAGATAGACCGTGACACTGACGACGTCCGTCAGTTCGAAGCCAGCCGCCTTGAGCACCTTCTGGACGTTATCGAGAGCCGCGGCTGTCTCGGGGCCAATGCCTCCTGCGGCCAGCTTGCCGGCGTCGTCTGCACCTTCCTGGCCGGCAACGTACAGGGTGTTCCCCGCCACGATGCCGTCGCTGAAAGGAAGTCCCTTGACGGCGGATAGATTCACCGCCTTTCGCTCCTGGCTATAGCTCCGTTGACTGGCAACGGTTACGGTCAGTGCGGCCGCGAAGACCCACATCGACAGCCGAGCAGTTCTCCTCTGCATCGCAATCTTCATTTTCGTTCCCCCTTTATGATGAATGGATGGGCTCTTCCACGCGACGAAGAACAGTGTTAGAGTCCGCGAACATATATACATCCGGGAGGACGAAATGAACAAGCTTCGTGACTTCGTGAAATCCCACACGATTGCAGCGTCTCTGTTATCCATCGGCGTTTTGTGTGCCACTCTGTTCGGAGCCAGACTGCTAGGCGCGCAGTCCCCCACTGCAACGCCTGGATCGGCGTCCGACAGTGCTTTGATTGCTGACTTTCGCCGGGTTGAAGTGGCTTCGGTCTCCGATGCGCTGGAACAGCTGACGGGAAAGCGCATGTACATGAGTCATCGTATGCATCCCATCTTCACCACCAAGTTCGCTGGCTATGCGCGCACCGTCCAGCTCAAGAAGGACGAAGGCAACAGTGACCCCGCTGCGTTGAACGGAATGCTGGAAGCCATTGATCAGGGATCTACGGATTCCGTTTACGTGATGGTTGTTGAGGACGGAGAGGACATCGCCGGCATGGGCGGACTGATGGGCACGGCTATGGCTGCACGCGGCTATGCCGGAGCTGTAATCGATGGAGGAGTGCGCGACGTGGCATATTTGCGCAAGATAGGGTTTCCAGTGTATGCAACTGGCATCGTGCCTTCAACGTCTGTGCATCACTATCGATTCGAAGGATCCCAGATACCGGTAACCTGCGACGGTGTGACGGTGAATGCGGGCGACGTGGTCGCGGCCGACAGCGACGGCGTGGTGGTTGTCCCCAGAGCCCGGGCTCAGGAAGTGCTAACCATAGCCCAGCAGATGGATTTCAAAGAACATTCCATGTATGCCGTGATCGAGCAAATGAAATCGATTGTCGGTGCGGTTAAGAAGTTCGGAAGACTCTAGACAAAGAGGCCTATTGCACAAAAGCGACTTTCATCAGATAATTCGCACTTTCATTTTCTGATTAGCGATTTTGTTCAGTTCGAATGGCCGACAATCCAAAACGAAGCTACAACATCACCTCTTTGCAGCGTGGGCTGCGCCTTCTGCAACTGTTCAGCGAGTCACCTGAGGGCCTCGCCGCAAAGCAAGTTGCGGGCCGGTCACGGTTGCCGGTGAGTACGGTCCACCGTTTCCTGGCGAACCTGGAAGCCTCGGACTTCTTGAACTGCACCGTGGACGGAGTGTACCACCTGGGAATCGCGTCTTTCGCGATCGGCCACGCGGCTTTGGGCCAACTCGATATTCGCCGGGTGAGCCTGCCGTACCTTCAGAAATTAAATCGGCAAACCCGCGAAACCATTCATCTGACCGTGCGCCACGGGCAGTCTGCGGTTTACGTCGAGAAGCTGGACTCGCCGGAACAGTTGCGCATTCACTCCCGCATCGGCGCCACTGTTCCGTTATATTGCACCGCGGTTGGCAAGGTCATGCTGGCTTACATGGCTGACGATGAGCGGCACAGAGTTCTGCCTCGGTTGGGGCTGAAGCGCGTGACGCCGAATTCGGTGGGAAATCTTCAGGAGTTGGAAGCGGAGCTGTACCGGGTACGAAAGAACGGCTATGCCTGCGACCTGGAGGAGCACGAACTCCACATACGATGCGTGGCGGCGCCCATCTGGGATCATACCGGCTGCGTAAATGCCAGTCTCAGCATAACCGCGCCGGTGGTACGCATGGCGCTTACTCGACTGCGGCAACTCGCGCCGCTGATTCAGGCGGCTGGACTGCAAATCTCGCGGGAGCTGGGATACCAGACGGCTAGCAACCGCTCGCCACTGCGAAAAACTATTGCCGGGGAGGCAGCGCTTGCAAAACCTGTTTAGGCGGCTTAGCGCGGGCCGTTTCGGAATCGAGGTCCGGACGTTGAGCCGCGCATGGAACTGGAGGGTGCGGAGGGCGGCGCTTATTGCCGCCGTTTTCATCGGCTCGGCAGCTTGGGCGGGAGATGACACGCCTGCGACTATATCCACCGCAATCGATGTACGCTCTGAGGATCTTCTGGTTCAGCCACCAGCGGCGAATTGGACCTCCTACAACGGGGACTATTCCGGCCGGCGCTTCAGCAGCCTTTCTGAAATAAATCCGGGCAATCTCGCGGGGCTGCACGCGGAATGGGTTTTCCATGCGCGCAATACCAGCCGGCTAGAGGTCACTCCTGTTGTGGTTAATGGAATGATGTTCGTGACCGCATCGAATGATGCTTCTGCGCTCGATGCGCGCACCGGGCGGGTAGTCTGGCGCCATGCATGGCCGACTTCGGAAGGGTTGATCGATGACGCGTCGGGGCATATCAACCGCGGCGTCGGTGTATGGCACAACCGGCTTTACATGGAAACGGACAACGCGCATCTGCTCTGCCTGGATGTGCGCTCGGGCAATCTCATCTGGGACGTGGCCTATGCGAATTGGAACAAGAACTACGGTGCCACCAGCGCGCCGCTCGTGGTCAAAGACAAAGTGCTGGTGGGGACCTCCGGAGGCGATGACGGCGTCCGCGGATTCGTTGCCGCCTACGATGCTTCAACGGGCAGGCTAGCCTGGCGATTCTGGACTATACCGGCTCCGGGTGAATTTGGTTCTGAGAGTTGGCCCGGAAAATTGTATTTGCACGGCGGTGGAACTACATGGATGCCGGGAACCTACGATCCCCAACTCGACACAATTTATTGGGGCACCAGCAATCCGGCGCCTGACTTCGAGGGCGGCGTGCGTCCGGGAGACGATCTCTACACCGACTGTGTGTTGGCCCTCGACCCGGACACTGGAATTTTGAAGTGGTATTTTCAATTCACGCCGCATGATCTGTTCGACTTTGACGCGGTGGAAACTCCGATCCTGATCGATGCAATGTATCAGGGCGCGGCACGAAAGCTGCTGGTGCAGGCAAACAGGAATGGCTATGTCTACGTGCTCGATCGCACCAATGGACGGTTTCTTTCGGCAACGCCATTCGTGGAAAAGCTGAACTGGGCGAAGGGAATCGATCAGCAGGGCAGGCCTCTGGTGACCGGCATCCAACCGACGGCAGGAGGAACTCGCGTTTGCCCCGGCTATTCGGGAGCGACCAACTGGTTCGCGCCTTCTTACAGCGAGTCCACTCATTCGATTTATTTCATGGCCCTGGAGGAATGCGAAACCTATTTCTTCAAGCCGCAGGGGTTTCAAGAAGGTCAGGGCTTTTACTCGACCGGAGTAAAGCGCATCCCAAGCGAAACTTCTCAGAAGGTTCTGGTCGCATTCAACCTGGATACGAATTCGATTGCGTGGAAGTATCCGCAAACCGGGGCAGGGCGTTCTTCGGCCGGGACCATGGCGACGGCCGGTGGCCTGTTATTTTTCGGCGATGATGCAGGCTCCTTCGAGGCCGCAGACGCGCGAACTGGCAAGGCGCTCTGGCACTTCAATACGGGGCAGGACATGAGCGCGTCGCCCATGAGCTATGCGATCGCCGGCAAACAGTACGTGGCGATTGCCGCAGGTAGTGATGTTTTTACCTTCGCGTTGCCTTGATCAGCGCGGATCTCGAAGGCTAAGTTTGAAGGAGGAGTATATGAATTTGACTTGCACCCGCAGAACATTTGCCACGCGGTTCGCTTCTCTGCTTTCCGCTTTGGGAGTTACCTCGACCGTGTTGCCCAACCGTGCATTCGCACAGAGTTCCGCCGCGCCGGATGCGGGCGAAATCCGTAAGTTGAATAGCGACGGCAAACCAGGCAGCGAGAAAGATGTCATTATGCCGCTGATTGTCCACAACGGATTGATTTATGTCGCTGGGCAGGGCGCCCATGATTCTCGAGATGCCAAAGAATGGACGATTGAATCCCACACCAGCATGGTCATGGATAAGATCAAGAAACATGTGGAACTTGGTGGAGGAACGGTGGACAGCATCCTGCAATTGAATGTCTTTCTTGTAAAGATTGAACACTGGGACGGAATGCACAAAGTATTCTCGACGTACTTCCCCCATGGCGGCCCAGCCCGCACGACTGTCGCGGTGGCTGCCTTGCCGGGAGACTCGCTGGTGGAAATCAATTGCATCGCCGCGGTCACCCGCAAGTGAGCGGCAAAGGAGCCTCGTTCATGCGACTTAAGTCGAAATGGAACCGGCGCAGTTTTCTCGGCAGCGTGGGAGTGATTGCAGGTTCAATCCTGACGCCACGTAAGTTGTTTTCCTGGAATCGCGCTTCAGTTGGCGCAACCGCGCCCGTGGGCGGTTTTGGACACACCGGCGACCCCTACGAGGAACTTGGGGTCACGACGGTGATCAACTGCGAGGGGACCATGACCATGTTGGGCGGTTCGCTCCCCCACCCCGAACTGGAAGCTGTGATGACAATGGCGGGGCGGCATTTTGTAAGCATGCCGGAGCTGGAGGTGGTTGCCGGCAAGCGAATTGCAGAAATGCTGAAGTTGCCTGATGGTTTCACTGCGCTGGTGACGTCGGGCGCGGCGGCGGCGATTCAATCCGGACTGGCGGGCGTTCTGACTGGCGGGGATGAGGCCCGAATCCGGCAATTGCCGGATCTTACCGGGATGAAGTCGGAAGTGATCATTCAGAAATCGCATCGCAACCCGTTTGATCACCAGCTTCGATCCACGGGAATCAAGCTCATCGAGATCGAAACCGTTGATCAGTTGCGGGCGGCCGTGAATGAGCGCACGGCGATGATGCACTTCTCCAACTTCGCCAACGCCGCGGGTCAGATCAAAGTGGAGGACTGGGTCAAGCTGGCTAAGCAATACAACGTCCCCTGCATGAACGATGCTGCGGCCGACACGCCACCGGTATCTCATCTTTGGGACTACACCAACATGGGCTACGACCTGGTCACCTTCAGCGGAGGGAAAGCGATTCGCGGGCCGCAGTGTGCCGGCCTGTTGATTGGGCGTAACAACATGATTGCCAATGCGCTGCTGAATAACAGTCCACACGAGGACACACTAGGCCGCAGTCAGAAGGTGGGCAAGGAAGAAATCGTGGGAATGGTGAAGGCGCTTGAACTTTTTCTCGCGGAAGACCACGACGCGCTGGCCAAAGAATGGCAGGCTCAGCTGGAAGGGATTTCGCGCAGAATCACGAAAGTTCCAGGTGTCAGCACATCGTTTTTTGTGCCGGATATTGCCAATCACGTGCCGCACATGAGCATCACGTGGGACGCGGCCCGCATTTCACTGACGCCCCAACAAGCTTCCAGACAATTGCGCAGCGGGAAACCATCGATTGTGATAGGAGCCGCCGAAGAACGACCAGGGCTCGCCATGAACTCGTTCATGCTGCAACCCGGCGAAGATGAGATTGTCGCCGAGCAACTCACGCGCCTTCTGCGCGAACACGCGGCGTAACCGAGGAAGATCCTGCCATGACCAGCGTTACCACAAGCCACGTCCGCTGGTTTCTGGTGTTCTGGCTTTTCGTCCTCAGCGCGGTGTCTTATCTCGACCGGGTAAACATTTCGATTGCTGGCGGGTCCATCGCCGAGGCCTACCATCTCAGCGACGTGCAGCTGGGAAAAGTATTCAGCGCCATGCTGGTCGGTTATGCCTTGTTTCAAACTGTCGGCGGGAGGCTGGCCGACCGCTTCGGACCCCGCCGCGTGTTGGCCGCCGGCGTCGCATGGTGGGGAATCTTCACGGCCCTTACGGCCTTGGTTCCCGCGAACATTGCCGGTGCGCTCTTCGTTTTTGTTGCGGTCCGATTTCTTCTCGGCGCCGGTGAAGCGGTAATTTATCCCTCAGCTAATCAATTCGTTGCGCGATGGATTCCGACTTCGGAACGCGGCATCGCGAATGGCTGGATTTTCGCCGGTGTGGGAGCGGGCGCCGGTCTTACACCGCTGCTCATTACTCACATCATGGTTCGTTACGGTTGGCGGTCGTCGTTCTGGGTATGCTCCATCATCGGATTTGCCGCAGGAGCGGTGTGGTTCCTTACTGCTCGTGACACGCCCGAGGAGCATCGTGGCGTGTCTGGTTCGGAGTTAGCGATGATTCGCTCTGGGCTGACGCAAGCGGAGCCCGAGAGTGATCCGAAAGCGCTCCTGCCCTGGGGAAGCGTAATGCAAAGCAAGGAAGTCTGGGCCGTCACCCTCAGCTACTTCTGCTACGGCTACGTGGCCTGGATCTTCTTTAGCTGGTTCTACCGTTATCTCGCGAAAGTGCGTGGTCTGGATTTGAAGGCGAGCGCGTTCTACACCATGTTGCCCTTTCTGGCCATGCTGGTGTGCTGCCTCTTAGGAGGAGCTATTAACGACCGTCTCACAAAATGGCACGGGCCACGGGTTGGACGCTGCGGTCTTGCGGCATTCGCGATCGCGGTTGCGGGGATATTCATCGCCTTTGGCTCGCAGGTGCAAAGTGCTCGGCTGGCCAGTGTCGTGCTCGCTGGTGGAGCAGGCGCGCTGTATCTCTCCCAGAGTTCTTTCTGGTCGGTGACGGCGGATATTGCCGGCGCGTCCTCGGGTTCGGTCTCGGGCTTTATGAATATGGGGAACCAGATTGGAGCGGCGCTCACGGCTTCTCTCACTCCCTGGATCGCGGCCCGCTTCGGTTGGACAACCTCATTTCTGGTGGCGGCGGGGTTGTGCTTGGTAGCCGCCGTGAGCTGGCTGGTGGTGGATCCATCGAGACAACTCATGAAATGATCGAAGGCTACAGTAGAGCAAGAGGCGCATAAATGTATGTGACTGAAGCGATCAGCTCGGGGTCTCGGATAAAGACAATTCAGAGAATCTTGCGTCACACCAACGTAGCTGTGACGCAATCCTGCGCATCAAGACCGCGGACTTCGAAGTGCGGAGGCGATGCAACAATTTGAGCGATCTCTCGAATATGCACCTAACATGCAGGGAAAAGAAACAGAGAGGTAAACGGTTATGACTGCGGAATTTAAAACATCTGGCGGAGAGGGAGGGATTCGAATCCGCCTGAAACCGTCGAACAAAGGACTTAGCCGCGCACGGACAGCAAAATTAGTATACGTAAGTGTATGAAAAACCAGCCAAGTGATTTGCTGTTGATTTGCTGCCCATGCATGTCGCCGAATGCTTGGACTTGCTTCTCATGGGAGTGTGATCACTATCGGACCGATCGTCTTCTCGTTGTTCGTATCGCTCGGAGTTGAGGCGGCCTGAGCTACGACCGACACATTTACGACTTGGTGGGGAAACTGGGGACAGACGGGACTGACCCCATTTTGAGAAAACTGGGGACAGTCCCGTCTGTCCCCAGTTTTTCCCAGTTTTTCCGATGTGCGGTGGGGTTAAGTCCCCCACGCCGATTTGTCAGACCCCGGTCGCTCAAAGGATAGGGCACTTGGGGTGGCTAGTGCGCGTGACGGTTCACTTCGGCCAAGAGGTAAGCCCGCAACGTTCACGCCCCAGACATGCAGGTTCGATTCCTGCCCGTGGGTCTGACCCCTTTAGGGTATCAAAAACGGAGATGTAGCTGGTGTAGAAGAACAGAGAGCTAGCGAGTAAGTCACCGCAATCCACAGATTTTTCGACTTTTCCTCTTGACTTCCACAGAGGTATACCTTCAATATCATCCTAGCTCTGGTGGTTGGAAGGCGATAATAAGCACATGCCTCAATCGAAGGACTTCATATCTATACGGCTGGACGAGGCGCTTAAAGCGGAACTTCAGGCAGCCGCCGAAATGGAGCGACGGTCGCTCTCGAACTTCGGCAGGCTTCTGTTGGAGGTCGCCTGGGCGCAGTATCTCCAAGCCGGTTCAATCCGGGCTCTCATAGCGATGCACGAGAAACAGCAGCACAGCATGGAGAGAAGTGGAGACTAGAAATGGAAATAGAAATTCCGGTCGTTAGCCAGAAGGAACTGGCCGAGTGGGCAGAGCTTGAACGGGAGGTTGCACCGAAACTCAAGCGAATCGAGGAGCTGAAATCCAACATCAAGGTCATGCTCCTTCACCATTCGCAAGTCGAACTAGGTCGCTTCGACGCAATCCTCATCAAGCTGCCCGGCCGTCATGTGCCGTGGCGTCTAGGTTTCATCGAATACCTCGGTGATGCGCGTGCCGATGAGTTTAAGAAGCGCTTCCCCGTACAGATGAGGTTTGACGTGAAAGTCGAAGAGCACGCAGTCCTGCCACTATGGAACAACGGTGGCACGACCGGCGCTGACACAGGTGCCTCGCGCTAGGGATTTGGAAGTCGAATGAGTTCGACAGAGATAACCATCGGCGAATCTGCATGGAGGGTTGCATGGCTGACGCTAAGATCGACATCAAGGTTGGAGCGATTTCATTTGCCGCCGAAGGCAGCGAGAAGTGGCTGTCCGGCGAACTGGACAAGGTGCTGGCGAAAGCTCCGGAGCTTGCTGCCATTACACCCGCCGAGCCTCAGGACAATGATCGCGGTGGCGGAGATGGCGCACAGACCAAGCATGCCAAGAAAGGCAAGCTCGGAACTTTGGCTCATTTCCTGAAGGAAAAGAGTGCCACGAGCAATCAGGTGAAGAAGTTCCTCGCCACGGCGGTTTACCTGCTCGACACCACCGGGAAGGACAGGCTCACTACGGGCGATGTCAAGGCTGCGCTGAAAAACGCCAACCAAACGAAGCTGAACAACCCTTCCGAGTGCCTGAATCAGAATGTCGGCAAGGGATATGCTGAGAAAGATGGCGGCAGCTTCTTCGTAACCGATCCCGGTCGCACATCGTTGGGCGCATGATCGCAGCTTCGACCGCACTCTCTGCGATCCCTGCGGGATTGCGCGATCCGCTGCTCAAGGAATACCAGACCATCGTGCAGAACTGGCTTGAGCAGCGATGGTTGCCGTCCGAACTATACGGTGGGCGGTTCAGCGAAATCGTCTACACCATCCTCGATGGTCACGCCAAGGGCAAGTACGCGGCTACACCTTCTAAGCCCGCAAACTTTGCCGATGCCTGCAAGAAGCTGGAGAACAATAAAGCCGCGCACATTCCCCGCAGCTTCCAAATTCTGATCCCTCGATTGCTGCCTGCTCTATATGAGGTTCGGAATAATCGGAATGTGGGGCACGTGGGCGGCGATGTCGATCCGAATCACATGGACTCGATGATAGTTCTGTCTATGGCGAACTGGATCATGGCAGAGCTTGTCCGTGTCTTTCACGGGCTTACTATCGTCCAGGCACAACAGGTTTCCGACGCTCTCGCCGAAGTGCGGATTCCGGTCGTGTGGTCCGACGGCGGTGGGATCAAGCGGGTGCTCCGCCCCGAACTGAAACTACACGAGCAGATTCTTATTCTGGTTTCCGTCTCGGTTCCAGATGTCACGGTAAAGGAACTGATCGAATGGATCGAAGAGGACGATAAGGGCTATTTCATTCGCACGATTCGCAACCTTCACAAGAAGCGGCTTGTCGAATTCACTGAGAGCGCCGACAAAGTGAAAATCCTGCCGCCCGGTGCGACATTTGTTCAGGATTTGATCCGTAAGAAGAAGCTCACTGGAATCTAGCTTGGGAGCACGGCTCTGCTCTGCGCCCAGTGCGATATTCTCAATTTAATTGCAACTGAATCCACCGCATTCCCCGTAAGTTGTTGGTAGCGCTACCGGGAATCGAACCCGGGTTTGAAGATTGAGAATCTTGCTACGTAGCTATTGCCGTCAATGACTTACATCCTGTCGTGACCAAACTGTGTACCGCCTTGTGTACCAGAAACTCGAAAAAGTGATCTATTGAACGGCGTCGCTTGCCTCTGGGAAAGCATCTGCAATCCCCTCCGCAACGTTGCGCGTCTGGTATTCCACGAACTTGCCGAATCCGGCTGCAACGTGCGTCTCTGTGACGTGGACGTAGTACCGGGCAGCGACGGTGGGCGAACTGTGGCCCATCAACCGGGCGAGGGAGAAACGATCCATGCCCGATTGTGCGGCCCGCGTCCCGAAGGTGTGACGCCAGCAGTAGAACTCGAAAGCCTCTAACTTTGCGTCCTCGATTGCGTCCTCGTGCGGATGCTGGAGCGAGATGACGTGTCCCGAATTGCCAGCGCCCGGAAAGACGAACGTGGAAGTTTTGGGCTTCGCCTCTGCCTCTCGCTTGCGACGCTCCAGAACCTGAGCCGCGCGAGGGGTTAGCGGCAAACTGCGCTGTGCGCTTGCCGTCTTGCCCTGGCGAACGTGGATGACTCCATGCGGCCACTCAAGGCGCAGCGTCAAGTCTACGTCTGCCCATCTCAACTGGAATAGTTCGCTGTTCGGACGCATCCCTGTGTCCACGGCTAGGATCGTCGCGTCCCGCAGATTGCTGGAAGCGTGTGCCAGATAGAGAGCCTCTTCCTTGAAGCTCAGAACCCGGTCACGCCCCTTGGGTTGTGGCAGTTCGTGGATGGCCGGAGCGTGGCTCAATCTGCCCCAATCCACGGCAATTTTCAAAACGCGCCGCAACGTGCGTAGATCGCCGTTTACGGTCACGATCGAATTCTTGGCCACGTCCCCCCTATGACGGGCGTAACGGCTCGTCTGTTCGCCTGTAATCGCATCCAGCGGGGCATCTGCAATCGCGGCGAATGTCAGAAGCCTGTCCATGCATCCCTCGTAAAATGTCACCGTTCCGGGCTTCGTGTGCGTTCTCGCATATTGCAAGAACTCCTTTGCGAACGCCCGAAAGATTGGCGGTGCGGTGGTAGCTGGTTGTGGCCACGGGTCGCGCGGGTGAATCTGCCCAAGCCGCAACGCCCGCCGGTGCTCATCCTCAGCGTCCTTGGCGTCGTCTCTGTTCTTGGCTCGGGCAGATTTCACAATCCGGAAGCTCTCTTTCGTGCCGTCCGCGTTCGTGATCGTCCATCGAAAGTTGTACCAGTAAGCCTTGCCTCGTTTGTAGATCACTCAGTCCTCCCTTTGCTCGCGGTTTTGGATTTCGGTTTGTTCCTGCTGCCCTTCGGCCTTCCGCCCAGCTTGCCGTTCTGCCGCGATGCTCTCGCCTTGCTCCTGCTGGTGACACTCCCACGGCACGCGGGGCAGTAGCAGATTAGCTCAACATGGTGAATGGGACACTTCACGCCATTACAATAACCTAACACGATAGGATATGCAAACCCAGCGGATGACATTCCAGAGTGAGGAAGCAGTGGGAGAAAAAAGTGGGCCGCCCCCCGGCCCACTTTTTTCTCCCACTGCTTCCTCACTCCCCCGAGTCCGCCCCATTTCGCTCCGAAGTCGGCCCGCCCATCTCTGCCCGAATGTCCGCGTAAGAACACCCCCTTTTCTAAGAATGTTTCTAAGAATTGGAGCTGCGCTCGAAAGCGTAAGAGCTTCCTCGACTTGCGACCACTGCGCTTGCCAAATCTGCCTAGGGCCGTTGCCATCTTTGACCAAGTGGGGTTGCCAAAAGTGACTCCGCCTTACTTTCCAATGTCTGACCACGACGGCGCGACACTCGGCGCGTCGGTTGTAGGCAGTGACAGCGGTGGCGTTGACGGACTTTTCGCTTGGCGCATCGGTCTTGGTAGCGGAGAACGCGTCGCAGGATCGAGAATCACATAAGTGTATCGGCCTCCTGAAGTCTGTTTCAGATCGACCAAGCCAACTTCCTTCAGTTCAGTGCGGGCGCGACGGATAGTGTTTGGTGAAAGTCCAGCCTCTCGGCGGATTTCCAGATTCGACAGCTCGAATTGGATTCGCGTCCGCTTCTGGGCGATGAAGAGAAGCAACTGGTAGAGCTTTTCCGCTCCTGGGCTGAGGTTTTTGAGTAATCCAGAAGCAATCAGGGACTGAGGGACAGGGTAGAAAGGTGTTCCCCTAGGAAAGACGTTCGACACCCTTCACCTCCCCCTGAGCCTCACTCAGCCGCGACTCAATCCAGTTGTCCAAATCGACCCGGCGATAGCGAATCAGTTTTTCGCCGGCCCGGAAGAAGCGCGGGCCTCGTCCCTCTGAGCGCCACAAGCGCAACGCGGCATCACTTACTCCGATGTAATGCGCCGCCTGCCGTGGTGAAAGCGTGTGTTGCTGCTCCGTCATTGACTGCCCCCTTTCATGGCCGCCGCAATCGGGCACTGCGATGTTTTACTTTGAAAGCACGAAACTGAGCGCGTGCGAAGCTGCGCAAAAGTGCGTCTTGGCGAGCATTCATGGGCACATGGGCCTGTGCAAAAAATGTGAGAAAGGGGTCCCGTTCGGTTCGATGCCACCGGGGGACGGACCAAAGGAAGTTAGCAGGGCGAGGCCAACGGACGGGTGGTTGATTCATCTGTGTGCGATCCTCTACGCTTGGCCCCGCCCTGCGTAAACATCTTAGGGCCATCCCCCCGGGGCCTCGGCCCGAACGGGACCCCTATCGTTCTAGGCGAAGGTAGCACCAGCGGCTCTTTAGTGGCGTTGCCGAAGTTTGGCATTCGCGAGTACGCTTTCACCGTGAGCCGGATTCCACGCCCGGAGGAGAAAATGAAACCCTTTGTATTCCTTCTGATTGTTTTCACAGCAGGTTTTGTAGGGGCGCAAAAGACGAATTCCTGCCACTGCGCTTGCGTGAACGGAGAAGTAAAGGCCCTGTGTTCATCATCGACAGATGTTCCTCCCGTTTGCGCCCCGAGGGTCTGCCCAATAGTGACACCATCGGTCAAACCAATCGCACCACCGCGAGTTCCACCAGTCGGAACCTCTACGTGCAAAATGAAGCAGGTTTACAACGAAACCACAAAGAAATACGAGTGGAAGTCGGTCTGCAAGTGAAAATCTGTGGGGCAATCAGAGGGCTATTGAGCGGGAACAGAGTCGTTTAGCCTGTATACCATTTTGTGTACCACTCTGACCGCGAATTCAGGTTAGGGAGTGTCAGCACGCTTTCGGAGCAAAAACAAAACTCTCTGATTTAGCGGGCTTTCACGGATGATAGCTGGTAGCGCTACCGGGAATCGAACCCGGGTTTGAAGATTGAGAATCTTCCGTCCTAACCCCTAGACGATAGCGCCCTCGGAGAGCTTCGATTATAGCAAAGGCAGCACTTCCCATTTCTCCGGGAAATGGGTTTCCACAGCCTCCCGAGGTTTATACTGGGGGTAACTCCGCAAGAAATTTCGACGTCCCCTTAACCTTGCGGGACGAGGTGTACATGGTTCGTTGAAATAACTCGATTCATCCCTGAATTCAGGTATCAAAGGAGTATCCAAATGGCAAAAGCAAGATCTACCGCAGGCAGCAAAACTGATCGTACCAACGAAAATACGAATAAAGAGCAAACCCATACCAGCAATCCAGCCAACATACAGGATGTAAGAGCGGTCGCGGCGGAATCCGCTCCCGCCGAAGTCGCGCCAGAGCCTAAGACCACAACAGAACTCAGGAGGTTGGCGGTGGTGAACACCGAGCCCCGGAGGAACAAGAATGTGGTGGTTCCGATCAACCGGGTTCCGGTGAACCTGGAGGAAGAAATCCGGCGCCGCGCCTATGAACTCTACCTGCACCGCGGCAACGCCGCCGGCAGCGAGGCCGAGGACTGGCTCGCCGCGGAGCGTGAAGTACGCCAGCGCTACCATCAGCAGAGCGCATAACACCTTCTGGCCCTTATAACACCGGCAGCGGCCGGGCTTCCGGCCGCTGCCCTTTGCGCTGCGCAGTTGCCTCGCCGGGGCGTTTCTGAAAAAATAGGCCGGGGTTCACGCACATGGCGGTAATTGGTAGTTTCGCACTGCTCCTCGCTCTGGCGCTGAGCCTTTACTCATTCCTCGGCGGCATCGTCGCGCTGGTTAAGGGAGATGGCTCCGAGCGCCTGGGCGAAACCGCCCGCCGCGCCGGCATCGCTACCTTCGCTGCCGTTCTTTTAGCTGCCGTGATCCTCGTCGTCTGCGCCTTCCAGGACGACTTCTCCATCGCCTACATCCTGCACCACAGCAACCGCAATCTCCCCGGTCCTTATAAGTTCGCCGTGTTGTGGTCCGGCCAGGAAGGCTCGCTGCTGTTCTGGTCGCTGCTGCTCGCCGCCTACGGATTCGTCCTGCGCCTCCGCTACAAGACTGACCCGCGCCTCTTCGCTTACGCCTCGGTCGTTTTGGCGGGCGTGCAGATCTTCTTCTTGTCGCTGCTGAACTTCGCGGCGCATCCCTTCGCCATCGTGCAAGGCACAATTCCCGCGGACGGCAACGGCCTGAACCCGCTGCTGCAGTATCCCGAGATGGTGATTCACCCGCCCATGCTTTATCTCGGCTACGTCGGATTCACCGTGCCCTTCGCTTTTGCCCTGGGCGCGCTGATCATGAAGTATCCCGGCGAGAAGTGGATTCACATCACCCGCCGCTGGACCATGGTTACCTGGGCCTTCCTCACCTGCGGAGTGTTTCTCGGTGCACACTGGGCTTACTCCGTGCTGGGCTGGGGCGGCTACTGGGGATGGGACCCCGTCGAAAACGCCTCGCTCATGCCCTGGCTCACCGGCACCGCTTTTCTGCATTCGGTGATGATGCAAGAGAAACGCGGCATGTTGAAGATGTGGAACATGTGGCTGGTCTTCGCCACCTTCTGGCTGGCCATCCTCGGAACTTTCCTGACCCGCAGCGGCATCATCAGCTCCGTGCACGCTTTCGCACAGTCTTCCATCGGTGACTGGTTCGCCTGGTTCCTGGGAATCACCTTGGTCGTATTCGTTTTCTTCTTTATCAAGAACAAGTCGAGCCTGCGCAGCGAGCACAAGCTCGAATCGATCGTGTCCCGCGAGTCCAGCTTCCTGTTCAACAATCTGCTCTTCGTTCTCCTCTGCTTCACCGTGCTCTGGGGAACCTGGTTCCCGAAAATCTCCGAGCTAGTCCAAGGCAATAAAGTCACGGTGGGAGCGCCGTTCTACAACCGTGTCGCTATTCCCGTTGCCCTGCTGCTGCTCATACTCACCGCAGTCGGCCCGCTGCTGGCGTGGCGCAAGACTTCCCTCGAAAGCCTGAAGCGCAACTTTATGTGGCCGGCCATCGGCGCCATCGTGGTCGCGATCTTCTTGATGATCACTCCGCAAAGTTGGGGCTCTCCCTTCGGCCTAAGACCCTGGCAGGACATCGCCTACTTCTATTCGCTGATGGCCATTTCGCTCTCGGTGCTGGTAACCCTCACCGTGGCCAGCGAGTTCTACCGTGGCGGCCGCGTCATTTCCAAACACACGGGCCAGGGCATGTTCGCCTCCATGGTGCAACTCACTCACCGCAACACCCGCCGCTATGGCGGCTACATCGTTCACTTCGGCGTGGTCGTGGTCATCATCGGTTTCGCCGGAGCCGCTTTCAATCTCGACAAAGAGCAAGAGATGGGCAACGGCGACAAGATGACCATCGGCCCCTACACCCTCATCTGCCGCTCCTACACCGACGACGACGCTCCCAATGCCGCGAGCGAGTGGGCAATCCTGGACGTTTACAAGGGCGGCAAGTACATCGACACCATGACCCCAGTACGCAAATTTTTCAAGGCCAGCCAGCAGACCTCGACCATGCCCGCCATCCGATCCGGCCTTAATGAGGATCTCTATCTGGTATTCGAGGGACTGAACCCGGATAACGGTCATCCCATCATCAAAGCGCATCTGAATGCGCTGGTGATGTGGATCTGGATGGGCGTCTGGATCATGCTGATTGGAACGGTTCTCGCCCTGATTCCGAACGCGCCCGCACCGGTCCGCGTCCCCGCACCAGCGCGCCTGGAACGGGCGGAAGCCGCGCCTGCGGTAACGGGAGACTGATGTCCCGTTTGAATCCATTCTCGAAACTGGGTGCCCCACTTCTCGCGTCTTTTGCGAGAAGTGGGTCTTTGCGCCGAAAGGCCACCCACACACTCATCCTCTGCGCTGCCGTCTTCGCCCTCCTCGGCGCCGGAGACCCCGCCACCCGCTTCAACGATATCGGCCACCAGATGATGTGCATCTGCGGCTGCAACCAGATTCTTCTGGAGTGCAACCACGTCGGCTGCCCCGATTCCGACGGCATGCGCAACGAACTCATGGCAGCCGTCTCGCGCGGAGATAGTGACAGCCTGGTCGAGCAAAGCTTCGTCCAGAAATATGGACCGACCGTCCTGGCCGCTCCCACCACACAAGGTTTCGACCGCGTCGCTTATATCATTCCCTTCACCGCTTTGTTCTTCGGGTGCGGCCTGATCGTGCTCGTGATTCGCACCTGGAAGAACCGCCCCGCTCCTGCCATCGCCGATGGCCTCCCGCCGGTTCGAGGTGCAGCACGCGAACAATTCCGCGACCAGGCCGGCAAGGAGACTGATCTATGAGGGAGAACTATCTATGACGGAGAACGATCTATGACTTTGCTCATCCTCGGCCTGATGCTGGTCGCTTCTCTTATTTATGTTTTCTATCTGCCGGGAAGACTCTTCCTCGGTCCGGAGAAGACCCGTGCCGGCTATCTGCGCGAGCGCAAAGATGCGGTCTACGAAAACCTGCGCGATCTCAACTTCGAATACAAAGCCGGCAAGGTTCCCGACGCCGATTACAGTTCCCTGAAATCTTCCTTGCAGGACGAAGCCGCCACCCTCCTGGCCGAGATCGATCGTCTGGAAAATCCCACCCCACAAAAAGGATCCCGATCTTGAAAGAAATTCGTCCCACTGTCATCCTGAGCGGAGTGGAGACTCCGCGAAGCGAAGTCTCCACGCAGTCGAAAGCCTGCCCTGAGCCGGCCGAAGGGGATCCCTTGTCCATCAACGCCATCATGAGTCCACGCCAGGAGTTCTCTCCTCGGCATACGCTCGCATTCGTTCGAACGTCATGCGGAGTGGCCCTGCTTCTCCTCGCCTCTCTCGCCGCAGCTCAAACCCTCACCGGCACCGTCAAGAACGCCACCACTGGCAAGCCCGCCGCCGGAGACGACGTCGTCCTGCTCAAACTCGGCCAGGGCATGGAAGAAGCCGGACGCACCAAAACCGATGCCAAAGGCCGATTCAGCTTCAAGCTCGATGACACACAGTCCCCGCACCTGGTCCGCGCCATCCATGACGACGTCACCTACCACCGCATGGCTCCGCCCGGAACCACTTCGGTAGAACTCGAAGTGTATGACGCCGCGAAAAAGATAGATGGCATCGAAGTGGTCGCCGACATCATGCGCATCCAGGCGGACCAAGGCCACCTCGAGGTGGTCCGTGAATTTGGCGTGCAGAATACCTCCAAGCCGCCGCGCACCCAGATGAATGAGCGCAACCTTGAGTTCTACATTCCCGATGGAGCGCAGATCATTCCAGACTCCGCCACGGCCGTAACCGAAAACGGCAACCCGCTGAAGTCCGCTCCCGTCCCCGAGGGTGAGAAGAACCGCTATTCCTTCATCTTCCCTCTGCGGCCGGGGCTAACTCGCTTCGAAGTCGCTTACCAAATGCCGTACACCGGAAGCGCGAATCTTGATCCGAAATCGCTGTATCCCTTGGAACACTTCGTGGTCATGATGCCCAAGACGATGCAGTTCAAGGCCACTGCCGCAGCCGGCTACAAAGAGGCGACTTATCCAAACGAGCCCAACGCCGCCATGCAGGTGGCTTCCAACACTACGCATGGCCAGAATCTTGCGTTCAAGGTTTCCGGCGAGGGCGTGCTCGAAAATCCCCAGGAAGGCAACAACGGCCAGGGCTCGCAACAGGACTCGCAACAGGGCTCGCAACCAGGCTCGGAAACAGCTTCCACCCCAGGCGCATCGGCGCAAGCCCGGCCCGGCGGCGGACTCGGCCCGCCCATCGATGCGCCCGATCCTTTGCAGACATATCGCTGGCCGATCCTCGGAAGCATTGCCGCGGCTTTGGTTATCGGCGGCGTCTACGTTGCCTCGAGGCAGCAATCCGCCGCCCGTGCCGCGCGCCAAAAACTTGGCTCGTCGACGCTGGCCGCTGTGCCAGATACAGAAGACGACTATGCACCCGCTCCCCGCCCGCGTCCCGCCTCTCAGTTGCTCGATGTACTGAAGGAAGAACTCTTCCAACTTGAAGTCGAGCGCCGGCAGGGCCAAATCTCGCCGGCGGAATATGAGAAGGCCAAGTCGGCTCTCGATCAAACTCTGGATCGCGCTCTGAAGCGCGAAGCACAGAAAGCCTGAGCCTGAGTAGGCAAGCTCTGCCCAGTTGGGATGGGCAGGCTTTGCCCGTTGCCTTGGTGGGCAAGAAACTTTCCCACAGTCCCTCGCATAAGTATGGTCGATTCTGTAATTTAACTTCTCATCAACCGATCCCGGTTTGGCCCCAGACTTGCCATATACCCCGAGGTAGAGTGCAACTGAAGTTCGGCGCTAAAAGTGCCGATAAGTTTGCAGCGCAAACAGTCCCCATTTCCCGGAGGCATGCCATGTCCGTAGCAGGCATTTCAGGCAATCTCTTTAATTTCCAATCGTCGAGTGCTCCAAGCAGCAACCCGGTCAACCCGACCATTCAGCAGGAGTTCGGGCAGGACTTCAAGCAACTTGGCCAGGACCTGCAGTCAGGCAATGTGTCCGCAGCCACAGCTGACTTGGCCGCCATACAGAAGCTCGAGCCCCAGAGTCCGACCGGCGGAACCGCCGCTTGGTACACCAATAGTCCCCAGGGCCAGGAGTTTAGCCAGATGTCTCAGGCTCTCCAGTCCGGCAACCTCGCGGCTGCCCAGCAGGATTACTCACAGATTCAGACGCAGAACCACGCCGCCCACGAAGGTGGCGGCCATCATCATCACCTTCATGGCGAGGCCGGCGGAGCGAACTCACTTACCCAGGCAATCCAGGCATTGGGCCAGGCTTTACAATCGGGCAATCTCACGTCCGCTCAGCAGGCCTACGCCACCGTGCAGCAGGATCTGCCGCAGTTTGCCCAAACCAGCCCCGCGCAGACCACACCATCCCAGTCCACCACGACTGGCGTTTCAGCAACCGCGTAATTGCCTGCAATCTGGGCTAGAGGGTTTTAGGTCCCCACGCTTTGAGAACCTGCAAAGCGTGGGGACAGTTTTTTGGCGAGCCGGCTGGGAGCTGGCCCGATCAGGAGGCTGGCAGCTGTGCCTTTGTCGGCATCCTAAGAATACTGGCTGCCCCACTCGTGGTAACGCGCGAAGATTAGGCGCGCTCGTGTGGGCCAGCCACCATCTCCCCGTAAGTCTATGTAATTGGCACTCGGACGCTGCGACTGCCATTCTCGTAACCGGGTTTTCATCGCTTTTCATTCCCCTCGTGATTTTCGTGCCGGTATTTCGGCACTTGCCCAACCCCAATCCTCCCAGCCACTTGCCGCCATCCAACTATAGCTTTAAGGTGGTTTTCCGAGTTTTCCGAGATTTCCACAGTGTTCCAGCAAAACTGCTCTAATGTTCCAACTGGAACATTTTGTATGTACAACACTCCTGCCAGGCACGCTTGCATCGCCCTAATGCCACGTAACATCTAATTGGGTGAGATCGAACCTATGGGGAACACTTTCAAGACTGCATTTCTATTGACCGCGTTGACGCTGCTGCTGATGTTCTTTGGCCGCTATTTCGGCGGCGAGAATGGGATGCTGCTGGCGTTGGCCTTTGCCGCCGTGATGAACTTCGTCTCTTACTTCTACTCTGACAAGATCGCGCTGGCTATGTACCGTGCCCAACCCGTGACGCGCGAGCAATTGCCGCGCGCTTACGCGATTGTGGAACGGCTGACCCAGAAGATCGGCCTGCCCATGCCGAAGATTTATGTGATCCCAACCGAGTCGCCGAACGCTTTCGCCACGGGACGCAACCCCAAGCACGCGTCAGTGGCGGTGACTCACGGGATTCTGGGTTTACTGAATGATGAAGAACTCGAAGGCGTTCTGGCGCACGAACTCGGCCACGTAGGCAACCGAGACATCCTGATCAGCTCGGTAGCGGCGACCATTGCAGGCGCCATCACCATGCTGGCCAGCATGGGACGCTTTGCCATGATCTTTGGTGGTATGGGGGGCGGCGGCCGCGACCGCCGCGGCGGAGGCCTTACCGGGCTGTTCATGCTGATCGTAGCGCCCATCGCCGCCACCCTGATTCAGCTCGCCGTGTCACGATCGCGCGAGTACCAGGCGGACGCCACCGGCGCGCACTACACCGGCAATCCCTATGCCCTGGCAAGCGCGTTGCAGAAGCTCGACGCCTACTCGCGGCGCGTGCCCATGCAAGCCAGTCCATCGACCGCGCACCTGTTCATCATCCAGCCGCTGCTCGGCATGAACTTCGGCAACCTGTTCTCTACCCACCCGCCGATCGCCAAGAGAATCGAGCGGCTGACCGGTCGCCCCGCGGAGTTCATGCAGTAACGCTATCAGCTATCAGCTGGAACGTGATGCAAGATAAGTTGGTGCTCACGTTCTGAATTCGTAGCAGGAGAACCAAGGTCCCTCGGTGCGCTCGGGATGACACATCGTTCGGATTTTGGACGTTGACTGAAAGCTGACAGCTGAGAGCTGAGCCCAGTGACATCGGTAACTCCGCCGCATGTGTGCCAGATAGTAAAATCCATCCAATGTCCCCTGAAACTGCCATCGCCGTATCCCACAAGGCCGCCGAACTGGAAAAAGCTCTTCGCCGCGTGATTCGCGGGAAGGATGATGTCGTGCGGCTCGCCCTGGTCAGCATTTTTGCCCGCGGACACCTTTTGATTGAGGGCGTTCCAGGTGTGGGCAAAACGACGCTGGGACAGGCGCTGTCCCGCGCCATCGATTGCACCTTCCAGCGCGTGCAGTTTACCAGCGACATGCTGCCTTCCGACGTGCTGGGCATCTCGGTTTACTCCTCGCTGGAGCAGGAGTTTGAATTCAAGCGCGGCCCGGTCTTCACTAACGTCCTGCTGGCTGATGAGATCAACCGGACCACTCCCAAGACGCAATCGGCGCTGCTCGAAGCCATGAACGAAGGCCAGGTCACCGTGGACGCGCACTCTTACGAACTGCCGCAACCGTTTCTGGTGATCGCTACGCAGAATCCGGTGGAGCATCACGGGACTTATCCTCTGCCCGAGTCGCAGCTGGACCGTTTTCTGATGCGAGTTCGCATGGGGTATCCCGAGGCTGCGGCGGAGCGCGAGATTCTGCGCTCGGAAGCCGGCGCGGGAGTCTTGCAGGAGATGCGGCCGGTGCTTACCGGCGCTGACGTGCTCGAGATGCAGCAGGCCGTCAAACAAATTCGCGTGGACGAGTCGCTGGTCACCTACGCTCTTGAAATCGTGCGGCGCACTCGCGAGTCGGAATATTTGTCGTTGGGAGTTTCGCCACGCGGGGCACAAGCGCTCTATCGCGCTGCGCAGGCCATGGCGTTTCTCAACGGCAGGAGCTTCTGCACTCCCGAAGATTTCAAACCGCTGGCTGTTCCCGTCTTCGCTCACCGCGTGGTGGTCAACGGAGGCTATGCCTCGACGCTGAAGAAGTCGGAGCAGTCTGATCAGGTGCTGCGCGAGATTGTGGAGAATGTGGCTGTGCCGGTGTAAGCAGTGGCCAGTGGTCAGTGGCCCAGTGGCCACTCTTAAGCCCTCCGATTCGACGTGAGGATATAATTCTCCGTCATGTCTTTCCTTCGTTTCCTCATGCTGCTTTCGCTTGTGGTCTGGGTCGGCGGGCTGATCTTCTTTGTTTCCGTTCTTGCTCCTACAGCGTTCAATATTCCGGCGGTGCTGCCCAATACGCATCTTGCCGGCAACGTTGTGCGGATCGCGCTAAGTAAGCTGCATTGGGTCGCCATTATTTCTGGAATTATTTTCCTGATCAGTTCCCTGCTCTACAGCCGGCTCACGAATGGCACAGCGCATGTCTTCGCCGCGCGCCACGTGCTTCTGTGCCTGATGCTGGCGCTTACGCTGATCTCGCAGTTCGGCATTATGCCTCGGATGGACGTCCTGCGGGCCTCGCTTGGCGACGTGAACTCCGCGCCCATCGATAATCCCGAGCGGGTTCAGTTCGATGCGCTGCATGTTTGGTCGACGCGGGTGGAAGGCGCGGTGCTGCTGCTGGGGTTGGTGGTGGTTTATTTGACGGCGCGTAGCTTTTAGCCTTCAGCTCTTAGCCCTCAGCTTGAATCCTTTCCCACGAAACGCCTCATCTGGGTTTGGGCAATCCGGACTCCATCATTTATCCTGAAGTGTTTGGCAACGATCGCTGATCGGATCTGGAAATGACACCACGCTCCGTGACCCTGAATGCGAGACGGTCCAGCTAAAAGCCAAGAGTCAACAGCTAAGAGCTTCTTATGAAAACTGGCATTATTGGCCTGCCTCAGGTGGGCAAGACATCGCTGTTTCGTATTTTGACCAAGGCGCATCTTTCGGATTCGGCGCGGTCGAACCCGCGCGAGGCGCATATTGGCGTCGCGAAAGTACCCGACGATCGACTCGATCGACTGGCTGCGCTTTACAACCCGAAGAAGCTTACGCATACGTCGGTCGAGTACGTTGACGTGGGCGCGATCGGGCAGGAAGCGTTGAAAGACAGCGCTTATGCCGCGCACCTGCGCAATGTGGACGCGCTGGCGCATGTGGTGCGCGTGTTTGACGATCCTTCGGTGCCGCATACCGGGGAGATCGATCCGCTGCGCGACATCAAGAATGTGGAATTCGATCTGCTGGTCAGCGATCTGGGACAGATCGAAAAGCGGCTGGAGCGGCTGGAAAAAGATCTCAAGAAGATGAAGACTGCGGAACTCGAAAAAGAATTCGAGTTGCTGAAGCGCGCGAAGATACAGGTGGAATCCGACAAGCCGCTGCGTGAAATGGAGATGACGGCCGAGGACAAGAAGCGCATCAAGGGTTTCATGTTCCTGAGTGAGAAGCCGATTTTCTATGTGCTCAACATCGGGGAATCGACCGAGTTGGGCAAGGAGCTGGAAGAAGCAGTAAGCAAGTACAAGCTCACGGAGATCGCGGCGCGGCCGAATGCCGCGGCCACTGCGATCTGCGGCAAGGTGGAAGCGGAGCTCGCCGAGATGAGCGATGCGGACGCTGCAGAATTCTTGTCGAGCTACGGACTCACGGAAAGCGGCCTGGTACGGCTGATTCGGACGACTTACAAACTGCTGGGCCTGATTTCATTCTTCACGGCGGGCGAAGATGAGTGCCGTGCCTGGCAGGTTCCGGCGCATTCGCGCGCGCAGGAAGCGGCGGGCGCAATTCACTCCGATCTGGAAAAACATTTCATCCGGGCTGAAACCATCCGCTGGGATCAACTCTTAGAGGCGGGATCTGAAGCGAACGCCCGCGCAAAAGGCACCCTCAGGCTCGAAGGGAAAGATTACATCGTGCAGGATGGGGACGTAATGCACATCAGACATTCAGGATGAGTACCTAGTACCCAGTAAAACCTGTCCCGAGTTGGAACTAAATGGAGTCAAGATCAGAATTTGGAGGCTGAGATTTGTAATCCTTAGCCGTAGGCTGTTGGGTGATGGCACAGCATTACAAAGACTTGATCGCTTGGCAAAAGGCAATGGACCTAGTCACCGTACTCTACGATGCGACCGAGGCCTTTCCAAAGCGGGAGACCTACAGTTTGGCGGACCAGATGCGCCGTGCAGCCGTCTCAATCCCTAGCAACATTGCGGAAGGGCAGGCACACTTCAGTCGCCGTGAGTTTCGGCACTTTCTTCGACACTCGAGTGGATCTCTTGCCGAACTCGAAACTCAGATACTAATTGCGCAACGAAGAAACTATCTTACTGAATCGCAAACCGCGGAACTTCTAAGACGCACTCACGAAGTAGGTCGAATCCTGAGCGGGCTGCTTAACTCTCTCTTGAGGAACGCATCACGGTTGCGTGACAGAGATTTGACTGGGTAATGGGTACTCGGTACTGTCATACTTCATGCATCCCATCGCCACCAGCATTCTGCTCGGCCTCACGGCTGCCGCCGCCAATGTGTTTGGCGGGGCGATCATTGTGCAGCGCAGTTGGGAACGGCGGTATCTGCGCTATTTCGTCGCGCTGGGCGCGGGATTCATGCTGGCTACCGCTCTGGTCGAGATGGTTCCGGAAAGTTTGGAGCTGCGTGGTCGAAGCGCTGCATTCTTAATCCTGTTTGGCTACCTCATGATTCATTTCTTCGAGCACACGGTCACGCCGCACTTTCACTTCGGCGAAGAAACTCATAGAGATGAGTTCATGCATTCGCACAAGGGATATTCAGTGCTTCTCGGCCTGATCATTCACACATTTTTTGACGGAATCGCCATCGCGTCTGGATTTCTGGTTTCGAACGCGCTGGGCTGGATCATCTTTTTCGCCATCTTCCTGCACAAGATTCCCGAGGGCTTCACGATAAGTTCGGTGATGCTGGCCAGCGGACGCAGCCGCGCGACGGCGTGGGGATCGTCAGTAATCCTGGGCGGAGCCACGCTGGCCGGGGTTCTGACGATGGCGGTATTCCGTCAACACGTGGATGCCGGGTTGCCCCTTGCCGCGGGCGTTACGATCTATGTGGCGGCTTCAGACTTGATTCCGGAAGTAAATAAAGAGCCGGGAGCCAAGATGGCGCTGTTGGTTTTTGTGGGCGCGGGAGTGGTGTTTCTGCTGGACGCTTTATTTCACTAGTCAGTAGCCAGTACCTAGTACCCAGTACTCAGCAACCCAATCTTATACTGGGTTGCCGGGTACTGGCTCCTGGGTAGTGCCGTCAATCCACCGTATGCTTGGCGGTGTAGCCGTCGCGGGTGACGACTTCAATCTTCTGGTCTTTGCCCTTCTGGTCCTTCACCTTGAGCGGGCTGCCGTCGGGCGCCAGCACTTGCACTTTCAGCTTGCGATAGGTGCCGTCCAGCTTGGTGTTTGTCGGATGATAGGCGAGTGAATACTGATTACGGATGTCTTCCGCGATCTCCTGGAAGTCTTCGCCAAACTCTGCCTGAAAACGGGGAAAGTAGGCGCGGCCCCCGGTCATGATGGCGAACGTCTTCATTTCGTTATCGGCCTGGAGATAATCGATGGTTCCGATGTGAGGACTCGCGATTCCGTGGGACATGCCGGTGCAATGTTGAACCTCGCACATCTCGCGGATATACCATCCGATGCTCATGGGGAAAATGGTTACGTCCTTGGTATCTTTGATTTTCTTCGTGATCTTGTCGAGCGTGAGCTTGCTGAAAGTGTCGATTCCGCTCGAAACCAGAATCACATACTTTTTTCCTTCAATGCGGTCCAGCCGGTCCAGCGTATCGTAGAGCGCGTCAAACTCGTTGGTCTCGGAGAATCCAGGCATACGCATCTGGTTTAGCGCTCCATAGACTGCGCTTTTGTCCTGAGTGAAATCGACCAGAATGTGGGGCTGCATGTCGTAGTAGGCTACCGCGACCCAGTCGTCTTTCTGGAGGGTGCGGGCAAAGGCGTAGGAAGCCTGTAGAGCCTGCGACATGAACGCATAATTCGTGGAAGCGAATTCCACCAGCAACACAGCCGTGATCGGGGCTTTGGTCAGGTTGAAGTTGCTGATCGTCTGCGCCGCGCCATCTTCGTAAATGCGGAAGTTCTCTTTTTTCAGGCCGGGGATAAACCCGCCGCTCTTGCTGGTAACCAGCACATCCACATTCACCAGGGGAACGTTGACCTTGATGGAGTAGTCAGGCATGCCTTCCAGTTTCGGGGGTGTGGCGGGCGGCGGAGGCGGAGGGGGAGCTTCGTCGGGATTCTTCCTGGGGATGGCGTAGGGACCGACGTTGTCGGTGGGCCCACCGGCTTCGGCCGGAACGTCTTGTTTAGGCTTGGCGTTGGCGCTACCGTTGTCTTGCGGTGGTGGCGACTGCGACGGCTCCTGGGCAGAGACGGCAGTGAGGCCGGAAAGCAGGACCAGCGAGACCGCCAAAGCAAGTATCAGCCTGAAATTCCGGAAAATCGAGGGCGGGTTCAGGACCATCCATTCGGTAAACATGTAAGCCTCTGAGGCGACGGAGATAAAGACCCTTGGGAGCAAAAATTCCCTGTGCTAGTATAGACGCAGGGATTCGCGATTGGGATGTTTTGCCCGGCTCCCGATATTTCCCCTCCTGGCAACAACTTACAATCTGGCGGAGTCTAATCAGATATAGGAGGGACGGATTCGGTCCTTCCGGGCTTGGTTCATGAAAAAATTCGTTTTCACGCTCTTGGTTAGTGTCGCTTGCCTGTCTTTCCCTTCCGCACCTTCAGCTCAAAGCAGTTCCGCGCCAATCGCGCAAAATCCAAAAACCATTGCCGTTAGCCAGATTCACGCCGGCATGCGCGGGGTCGCCTACACGGTGTTTCAGGGGGTTAAACCGGAGGCGATGGAGGTAGAGGTTCTCGGGGTTCTGCACAACGTCAACGGACCCAAGGGCGACATTATTCTGGTGCGGTTGCACGGGGAGAAAGTTGAATACACGGGCGTGGTCGCGGGCATGAGCGGGAGTCCGGTTTATCTCGACGGGAAACTCGCGGGGGCGCTTGCCTTCCGCATCGGAGAATTCTCCAAAGAGCCCATCGCGGGCATAACTCCGATCGCCGACATGCTGGAAATCAATGCACTGGATCGTTCCCCGGCGGAGGAGACTTCCGCCGTAAAACAACCCTCGGTAAACCCAGTTGCCGGAAAAACTGCGGCGCCGGGTGAAGCTTCAGGACTGCCGGGCGCGACTCAGGATTTTGCGAATTATCTGAAGCCGATCGAAACTCCGCTGGTCTTTAACGGATTCTCCGAACAGGCGATTCAGCTTTTCGCGGGGCAGTTCGCTTCCGCGGGAATCGTGCCGGTCATGGGCGCAGGCTCCGTGAGCGACGACAAACAGCCGGAACCGCTTGAAGCTGGCTCCGCTATCAGTGCTGTTCTGGTGCGCGGCGACATGGATATTGAAGCTACCTGCACCGTGACCTACATGGATGCGCAGCGGCTGCTGGCCTGCGGACATCCGCTGTTGCAGTTCGGGTCTGTCGATCTGCCCATGAATAAGGCCGAGGTGCTGGCTACGCTGGCCTCGCCGCTCAACGCGTTCAAGATCGTGAATACCACAGAGCCGGTGGGAACTTTTGTGCAGGATCGCCACACTGGCATCATGGGCGTTTTCGACCGGCAGCCGGAAATGATTCCGGTCGCGCTCAGCATCCACAGCAGCACGGGAGTGAAGCAGTTCCATTACGAGGTTCTGAATAATCCGAAGCTGACGCCGGTGGCTCTGATGGTGACGGTGTTCAACGCGCTGCATGGCGTCAATGAGTTCGGCGAAGAAATTACCTACCGGCTTGCCGGCAGCATTGGCGTAAAAGGATTTCCTGACGTCACCATGCGGAACATGTTCGCTCCGGCGGAGAACGGACAGCCGGCAGCTATGCAAGCGGCAATTTCGCTGGGTGAACGTTTCGAACGTATCTACGACAATCCCTACAATGCTCCATCGATTGCGGGAGTGAAGCTGGATTTCGACCTGGTCCGCGAACGGCGCCTGGCGCGCCTGGAGAGCGCCCGGACCGATGTGACGGAAGCCCGTCCCGGTGACGAGATTACCATCGAAACCGTGCTCGCTCCCTACCGCGGCGAGCGCATTGTGCGGCAGATTCCGGTGAAAATTCCAACTTCGGCGAGCAAGGGAACTTTGCGCATCCTGGTGAGCGATGGCGAAACACTCGACCGCGTCGGACACGGCAACCTGGCCTTCGGCCGCAGGCTCGATCTGGCCTCTACGATCGCGCTGCTCAATAAAGAGCACTCCAACAATCGCCTCTACGTGTCGTTGCTCGAAGCCGACCCGGAAGCCCGCGTCGCCGACAAAGTGATGCCCACGCTTCCTATCTCGATCATGAATGTGATGGATGGCATGCGCGGGAATCAGGAGATGGTGGTAAGCGGCGAGTCGAGCGTGGATGAAACAGCAACGGCTCCGCTGGATTATGTGGTGTCGGGAGCGCAGTTGCTGACTATTACGGTGAAGTAGGTAGCGAGTACCCAGTACCTAGTACCCAGCCAGCCCTAACCAGACTGCTGCTTTTTCCATGTGGCGGAAGCCATCCGTGGCTAGGGCGGCGATGACCATCAGCGTTCCGTTGTAGCCTACGTGGGCCAGAAAGCTTGAGGCCACCGACTTTGTCATGGCCCGCACTGTGGTCAGCACCACGCCGACCATGCAGACGATCAGCACTGCCGCCCACGAGTAGCCATACTGCGGGGCGTGGATCAGACCGAAGAGTAGTCCGGTGATAAGAATGCCAGCCGCGGCTCCGGTGCGGCGGGCCAGCACTGGATAGAGGAAGCCGCGAAAGAAAAGCTCTTCCATCAGCGGCCCCAGGGTAACGGCGAAAATCGCAACCAGATAGGCGTCCCTGGGATGCTCAAAGAATTGATCAAAAGGCGAGCTCTTCGGCAGGGGCAGAAATTTTTGTCCCAGAACGTCGAACCCCAGCATGAGAACCCCAATGCCCGCCATGCTCACTCCGGAGATTCCCGGCCAATTCCAGCGAATGGCCGGCCAGAACCGCGTGTGATATTTCCCTTCGACCAGCAGAATCATGTAGAGCGCGACCACGAGGTAACCCAGCAGATAAGAAAGCAGCACCAACGTCGGTCTCTGCGCCAATGCAGCCAAACTCTCATGCGGATAGGCGAACTGGCGTGCCGCCAGGACAACCAGGAGGGGCACCACAAGAAGTGTGAGCACTAGGGTGAGTACGGCGATCAGCAGCACGTCCCAGCCATTCCAGACGGGGTTCTCGCCGGCCTTAGGGGCTGGTGGCGCCGGTTGGAGCGGTAGCCCTAGAAATGGTTCGGCAGCGAGCTGGACAGATGTCTGCGGCTCACCATTCGACAGCTGAGGTTCAAGGTGCGGACTTTCGGGCGGATTTCCGGGCGATGACAAACATATCCTTTCCCGCAATTGAAGACCGAGCAGCGCCGCTCGATCTTAGCTTGTGCCGATGACTCGGAGTTGTTGCTGCAACAAGAATTCTACGACAGTTATCGCCGCCACGCAGGCGCGTTGCTTTCATTCAAACGACTCGCGCGCTGTAATGCCGAGACCTCCGAGGTCGCGAAGCCTTGGAGGTCTCGGCAGTTCGAAGTTACGGCTAGTCGGCGGTTGAGAAATAGCCGTGGATGCTCGCCTGTCCCAGCACATGGTCGAACATCGCCCGATACAGCGTCTCGCCATTGGCGGGGAAATTCGGCGGCGCTGCGGGCAAGTTGAGGTCAGTGTCGAGAGCGAACACGGTAAGAACGTAATCGTGGGCGTACGGGGTGTAGTTGTTTGGCGGACAGGGACCGTCGTATTCGGCGCCCAGGTAGAAGTCGTTGAAGACTTGCTGCCCGTCTGTGCTTCCGGAAACGCCGGCGTTCTCGGGGAGTTCGGTTGTCTTGGGAGAAATGTTGTACATGCCCCAATGCGTGAAGGCCGCCGTCGTGTCATATAGGGTTACGACGAAACTTCGCGTGCCGAACGGAGCATGCTTCCACGACACCTGAGGCGATTCATCTCCGCCGCCGCTGATGTAGCTGCAGTTGGCCGAGCCCAGAACCATGCTTAGTGGCAACTCGCCACCATTGGTGAATGTCGTGCTCGTTACCTGGAATTTGTGCTGCCAATTCGAGTTGGCGGCGCTTTGCTGAGCGGAGACGGTTGAGAGAGACGCCAGCGCGAGGATTAGGCAAACCAGATACTTTTTCATAGGGCTCTCCTTATCTAGAGTCAGAACGTTCCATCGGGGACGAACCCAACCCGCCGTAGGCCCAAGGCCCCTGAAGTTGGGAGACGTGGGGAACGCGGGCACGGTTCAGGGGTATATTTAACACCTGCTCCACAGTGCTGTGAAGTGGGCGTTCTTGAAGGGGAGCGCTCCGGGTCATTTGCACCGGATCGACAGAGCGGGGCACCTGTAACTGAGAACGCTGGAAATGTCGAAAGGTTATCAGGCCGTGGCCAAACTTTTTTTCGCGTTGCTGCTGGCAGGGGGCGTGCTCCTTTTGGCATTGGGAGGGCTGCTCGCGTTTACAATACGATCGCTCGACCTGCAAATATTTGACGTATATTTCGTTGTCCTGCCCAGATACTTGCTGCTGTTGAGCGGGGCCCTACTCCTCGCCGCTTTTCTGGTTTGGAGAACCATGGTCTTACATTAACAAACACATTGCCAAACTTAGGCACTCCGCTTTCCATTCCCGGCGAAGTATCCCGCCAGCGCTTGCCCGGTATACGACTTCTTCACGCGCGCCACCTGCTCCGGCGTGCCCTGGGCTACGATGCGGCCGCCTTCTTCGCCGCCTTCGGGGCCGAGGTCGATGATCCAGTCGGCGTTGCGGATCACGTCCAGATTGTGTTCGATGATGATGATGGAATTGCCCAGGTCGGTCAGCCGGTGGAG
>Ga0209274_10000084_pt1 | contig 88123 bp, 83 predicted proteins | sample HubBroMetageREF1_FD_188343 | JGI IMG/M metagenome (GOLD analysis project Ga0209274, IMG submission 188343) | Reference soil microbial communities from the Hubbard Brook experimental Forest, New Hampshire, USA - Hubbard Brook CCASE Soil... | ecosystem: Environmental > Terrestrial > Soil >...
CCGGCTCGCGGAGACGGCCCATGACGTCCGCCGGGTCGGCTGGGCGCTGTTCAACGTCGCCGACATCCTTCGCTCTGCGGGGCGCCTGGACGAAGCGGCCGAACGCAATCAGCGCTCGCGCGAGATCCTCGAGCGCATCGGGGACCGGTTCGGCCTCGTGCAGTCCCTCATCATCCAGGGAAAGATCGGACTCGACCGGGGGGAGTACGACCGGGCCGAGGCCGACCTCCTCGACGCCTACCGACTGGTCCGCGAGCTGAAGGCGCCGGCCGACGAGGTCGACGTCGTGCTCCGCCTCGCCCAGCTCTCCTACGCCCGCGGGGACCGGGCCAGCGCTCGTCGGCGGGTGGCGGAGCTCGAACGACAGAACCTTCCGCTCCTCCGGGCCGATATCGCCGTCGATTTCGAGCGGCTGAAGAGCGCCCTTGAATCCAAGGAGCCGACCGGCGATGTCCCGCCCGTCTGACCGGGGACGGGCCGACCGGGCGTCGGTCGCCGGTCTCGCCCGCCGCGCCCTCGCCGAGGACCGGAGCGACCGAGACCGAACCACTCGTGCGCTGGTTCCGCGCCCCGTCCCAGCGGAGGGTCGCGTGGTCGCGCAGGCTGCCGGCGTGCTCTCCGGGGTAACGCTCGCCCGGGCGGTCGCCCGGGCCGGCGGGGTGCAGGTAGCCGCCGCCCGTGCCGACGGCACGCGGGTCCGGCGTGGCGACATCGTCCTCCGGCTCCGGGGGGATGCCCGCCGGATCCTCGCGGTCGAGCGGACGGTGTTGAACGTCCTCATGCACGCGAGCGGCGTGGCGAGCCTCACGGCCCGGGCCGTGCGGGCCGCGCGGGGCGCACCGCGCCCGCTCGAGGTCTGGGCGACGCGCAAGACGCTGCCCGGGCTGCGCGACCTCGAGAAGGCCGCCGTGGTCCACGGCGGCGGTCGGCCGCACCGGCGCGACCTGTCCGACGGGATCCTCGTGAAGAACAATCATCTCGCCCTCATGCCGCTCGCCGACGCCGTCCGAAGGGCGCGCGCTCGCGCCCGGCCGGGCGACCGTGTCCAGGTGGAGGTCCGCACCGCGGCCGAGGCGGTCCGGGCCGCCCGGGCGGGGGCCGACGCGCTCCTGATCGACAACGCGAGCCCCCGTCGCGCCCGCTCGATCGTCCGGGCGCTCGTGGCCGCTCGCCTTCGGCGCGGGCGCTGGGTCGAACTCTCCGGCGGCATCACCCCGGGAACGGTCGCGGCCTATCGCCGGGTCGGGGCCGACGCCGTGAGCCTCGGTTCGCTCACCCACTCGGCACCGGCCCTTCCGTTCCACCTCGAGCTCCGGCCCGCCCGCTTAAGCCCTCGGCGAACCTAGAACGTCGGAGGTCCCCGATGTCGCTCGAAGCCGAGGTCGCCCGGCTGAAGGAGGAACGCAACGCCGTCCTTCTCGCGCACAACTACCAGCGACCGGAGGTGCAGGACGCCGCGGACTTCGTGGGCGACTCGCTCTACCTCTCGCGGAAGGCCATGGAGGCGGACCGGCCGGTGATCGTCTTCGCCGGAGTCAAGTTCATGGCCGAGACGGCGAAGATCCTCAACCCGACGCGGACGGTCTTGCTCCCGGACCTGAAAGCGGGCTGCGGCCTCGCCGACTCCATCACGGCCGAGCAACTGCGCGACTGGAAGGCGCAGCACCCGGGCGCCGTCGTTGTCGCCTACATCAACACCTCCGCCGACGTCAAGGCCGAGGCCGACTACTGCTGCACGAGCTCGAACGCGATCAAGATCGTGGAGGGGATCCCCGCCGACCGGGAGATCCTGTTCCTTCCCGACATGTTCCTCGGGGACTACGTTCGGAAGAAGACCGGGCGTTCGATGCACCTGTGGGTCGGAGACTGTCCCGTGCACGCCCGGATGCGCCCGGAGGACATGGAACGGGCCCGTCGAGCGCACCCGGGAGCGCCGATCGTCGCCCACCCGGAGTGCGGATGCGCCACCCAGGCGCTGCCGCACGTCGACCAGGTCCTCTCGACGGACGGGATGGTGCGGTTCGCGGAGGAGACACGGGCTCCGGAGGTGCTGGTCGCGACCGAAGTGGGGATCCTGCACCGGATGCGCCGGCTGAACCCGGGGACCCGGTTCATCCCACTTGACGAGGGCACGATCTGTCCGTTCATGAAGGAGATCGACCTCGAGGACGTTCGCGCGTCGCTCGCCGAGAACCGGTTCGTCATCGACGTGCCCGAGGAGACCGCCGGCCGGGCCCGGCGGGCCCTCGAGCGGATGGTCGCGGCGTAGGCCGACGCGCCCGGCCCGGGTCCACGGCCTAATCATCCGCCGGCTCCTCGGCCCCGCGTGCCGACTCGGAAGGTCCGGGATTGGTTGCTGGACGAGGCGCAACCGGCGGTCCGTTACCGGACCCTGACCGAGCTCCTGGGGAGGCCGGAGAGCGACCCGGAAGTGCGTGCGGCGAAGGCGGAGATCCCCCGGACCGGATGGGCCGCGCAGATACTTGCGGAACGGGATCCGGGAGGGTGGTGGGTGACCGAAAAGAGCCTCTACCACCCGAAGTACCGTTCGACCAATTGGAGGATGCTGGTGCTCGCCGACCTGGGCCTCACCCGAGAGTACGGCCCCGTCGGCGCCTCATGCGAACTCTGGATGACCCGGTTCGCGTCGAAAGCCGGTGGGGTGGGCGGCCTCTCGAAGGGAAGCCCGCACCACTGCCTGGCGGGGAACATGGCCCGGGCCCTGATCCGGTTCGGATATGTCGACGACCCGAGAGTTCGCCGGACGTTCGACTGGCTGGTCGAGACCGCCGACCCCAAGGGGGGCTGGTCGTGCTACGGGTCCGGCCGGAACCTCGATTCCTGGGAGGGACTGAGCGCGTTCGCCGCCTATCCGCGCTCGAAGTGGACCGCGGAGATGACCGAGTGCGTGGAACGGGGAGCGGAGTTCTTCCTCAGTCGCGAGCTCCACCGACAGGGAGACCGGTACGAACCGTGGTACCGCTTCCATTACCCGGTCCACTACTACTACGACGTCCTGGTCGGGCTCGACCTCCTGACGTCGCTCGGGTACACCTCCGATCCACGACTGACCTTCGCGCTCACACTCCTTCGGGAAAGGCGACGACCGGACGGGCGATGGAACCTCGACGCGGTCCATCCGGACGTCGAGGGCGGGATGGCCGAATGGTTCCGGGCCCATCCGAAGGACCGACCGACCGCGACCCCGCTCGAGGTTCCGGGGAAGGCCAGCAAGATGGTCACACTCACGGCGCTCAAGGTTCTGGCCCGCGTGGAGACCTAGAGGCCTCCCGCGGCGGCCCGGGCGGATCGGGTACGCCCCCGCCATTGCCCAGCCATGACTGGGAGAGCACCGCCGCACCCCGCGGCGCGGCCCACCGCGAGACCTAGAACCGGGGCAGGAGCGGTCCCGTCTGGTGGATCCACAGGGCGTAGGCCCCACCGAACAGGATCAGCGCACCCAGGAAGACGACGCCGATGGCGAGGAACGACGGCTTCCGGGTGAGATAGAACGACGCGCTCAGCGGGTTCAGCCGGGAGGAGAGGAGCGAGCCCGCCGAGACGAGCAGAACGAAGCCGAGGACGGCCGTGAGGAGGAGCGTGAACGTCCCGAGGTACAACCCGAGCGCCACCAGCACCACGGCGACGGGTATCGCGGCGTTGGACCGCTCCGGCGCGACCACCATCGGCCGGGCGGTCCGAGACCGGTACGCGCGAGCGACGGACATGCGGGGGGCGTCTCCTCCGGCCTACATGAAGCGTGGGGGTGCAGTGGAATCTGCGCGTTGAGACAAGCCCATAAGAACGGGATGCGCATCGTGCGTACGATGGCCGACCCGTCCCGCCGCGCGAAGGGGTCCGACGGCCCGGCCCGGACCGGTCCCGCGCTTCCCCCCGCGATCCCGCGTGCTCCGGAACCGTCCGGGGGGCGCCGTCGACTCCCCGAGCCTCCCGCCCTCCGAACCGATCCCCTCACGTCGCCGCGGGCCTGCGTGAACTGCGCGCAACCGGTCTCCGCGTCGGGAGCGACGCCCCGATGCTGGGGATGTGGGCGAGCGCTGTGCGCTGATTGCTACTGGCGCCACGGCCTCGTTCCGTCGGCCCACCGATGCACGAGCTGCCTTCTCGAGGCCCCCGCCGACCCTCGCTCGATATCCGGGGGTCGAGCCGTGTCGCGCCGTTCCGGCTTCACGCCCGACGACTCTTCGACCAACCGCGGGTGACCTCCGCCGCAGGTGCGGCGTTGCGGACATCCTTCGCACCGGCGCCCGCGCGTCGGGCAAAGCCGAGCGCGACCGCACACGTCGGGTCGTCGCCCGGAAGCTCGACCCCGGTCGGGACGACGAGCGGTACCCCCGCCTCCCGGGCGCTCCGGGCGCCCGTCGAGTCCAGTCGCTCGGCTCCCGGCCCGACTTCGATGCAAGCACCGTGGGAACGTGCCCAGGCGACCCAGCGTCGGCCGCCCTCTTCGCCTCCGACGTGCGCGACCATCGCCGGCCGGATCTCGTCGGGCCACTGCGGGGGCGGTTCCCGCTCCTTCGCGAGGGCGCGGAGGATCACGTAATCGGGGCGGAGCTTCGCCCACTCCTTGGACGGTCCGCCCGGCCCGACCTCCACGACCCGGCCCAGCGCCAACCCTCGGGCGCCCGGGTCGTCCAGCCGATCGAGCACTGCGCTCGGAAGCGAGAACGGCGAGCCGTCCGCTTCGATGCCCGCCACCACGCACCCCACGTACGCGAGCGACCGCTCTCGTGCGGTCTCGACCAGCCGCTCGACGTCGCCCACGGTTGCCTTCGACGGCAGGTGGAGATGGAGATCGCCCCGGAGATTCGCGCGCTCGACCAAGGGGGGCAGCGGCCCGCTCCGCGCGGCGTCGATCTCGCCGCGGTCCTCCCGGAGCTCCGGGGGGATCCACGCCAGGTCCAAGGCCGAGTACACCTCGTCCTCCGTCCGCCCTCCGACCCGCTCTTCGCCGCGGAAGGCCCCGTACTCGTTGATCTTGAGGCCGCGGTCCCGCGCGAGCGATCGGAGCCGAACGTTGTGGTCCTTGGAGCCGGTGAAGTACAGGAGCGCCGCCCCGAAGGCCGCCGGGTCTACGACCCGCAGGTCGACCTGCAGCCCGTTGGTCAGGAGGACGGTCTCTTTCGTCCCGCCCCGGAGCCGGACCTCGCGCACCTCGGGCAGTCGAGTGAACGCATCGAACACCTTCTCGGGCTCCGCCGAGGTGACCAGGATGTCGAGGTCTCCGACGGTCTCCCGGCCCCGGCGGAAGCTCCCGGCCACCTCGATCTTCTCGACCCCCCCGGCGGCCCGGAGACCGTCGCGCAGGTGCATCGCGATCGGATACGCTGCTTCGATCGGTAGTCGCGACGCGGCCGGTGCGCTCTGAGCGGCGGTGAGCGCGGTCCGGATCTGCTCGATCTTCTTGGGACCGAATCCGCTCACGCCGCTCAGTCGACCCTTTTCGATCGCGTCGGCGAGTTCTCCCGGGCCCTCGACCCCGAGCTCCAGCCAGAACCGTCGGGCCGTCTTCGGACCCAGCCCCGGGATGCTCAGCAGCGCGAGGATCCCTGCCGGAACCTGCGTGCGAAGCCGGTCGTAGTAGTCGACGTGACCGCTCTCCAGGTATTCTCCGATCTTCTCTTCGATCGCGTCGCCGACGCCCGGGATCGTGCGGAGCTCTCCGCGGGCGGCGACCTGGGAGAGGTCCTCGGTGAGGCTTTCGATCGACCGTGCTGCGCGGCGGTAGGCCTCCGGCTTGAACCGCTCCCCGAGCACATCGAGGACGTCGGCGATCCCCCGGAACAGCTCCGCCACCTGCGCGTTCGTGGGCATGGTTCGGCTCGAGAGGGAGCGCACCGGGGTTTAGGGGTGTTGGGGTCAGGGGTCCAGGTCGGCCCCCGCGTCGACCCAGATGCGTCGGCCTTCGGGCCGGAATCCGGCATGCTCGTACACGGCCCGTGCCGCCGGACGGTCCTCGCGTACGTAGAGACCGACCATCGCCCCCTCCTGCATCCCGGCCGCGAGCGCGGCTCGGACGACCGCTACCCCCAGCCCGCGTCCGCGGTCCGCCGGGTCGACGTAGACACCCCCCAGGAGCCAGACCGTCGGGAGTCGGACCACCGCGCGGGCGACCCCACGGAGTTGCCCGTCCTCGAAACATCCCCACACGGCTTCCTGGTCAGGGTCGAGCAGAGGGTACTCCGACGCGACCATCTCGCCCCGGCCGGAGGTTAGGCGGAGGAGCTCGGGAAGGTCGGTTCGTACCAGTCGACGCACGTCGGAGCGACCGCTCTCCTCGCCGGGGGGGCGCTCGGGGTCGGCGACGAGACGAAGAAGGACGTGGGACGTGACCGGGCCCCGGGCACGCTCCACTTCGGGGCGCATCTCCTCGGGGACGACCGCGACCATCGGCCGGGGCGGAAGACCCTCGGCGAGCGCGCGCGCGTCCTCGGTCGTACCGAACCAGTGGACGACCGGCGTGGTGGGGTGCCCGAGCCAGAGCAGGAGGTACCCCACCGTCCGCTCGTCCTTCAGCGCCGAAACGAACCGGACGCGGTCGGGATACCGGTCGAGGTCCCACAGCGCGAGCGCATGAGCGATCGGGTCGGCCGCCGCGGCCGTCTCCAACCAGGCGCGGTCGATCGTGGGGCGCAGGTCGATGGCCGCGGACGCCACGAGGGGGTGGAGGACGTAGGGCTAGTTATTCGATAGGGCGTCGGGGCCGAGGCGGCGGGCTAACGTAAATCCGCCCCGCGGGTCGCCCTCGCGATGCGATCGCACCGCCCGACGCCCGAGCTCCCGCAGCACCTCGACCAGCTCTACGAGCGGTTCCCGTTCGACCGGTCGTTCGCCGACGACCCGATCTCCGCGATCCGTCCCCTGGCGACCGACCGACGTCGGGCCGAGGTGGCGGGGATCCTCGGGGCGACGCTCGCGATCGGCAACACCACGGCGATCCGCGGGTCGATCGGTCGAGTCGCCGCCCTGGCCGGCGGGGATGTCGCGTGGCTGGTCGACCCCGCCCACGCCGAGGAGCGCGCCCGCCGCCTCCGTGGATTCCGGCACCGCTGGATCCGAGGCGACCAGCTGGAGTACCTGTTCCGGGTGCTGACGGACTACTACGCCCATCACGATTCGCTCGAGGAGGCGTTCCTCGCGGGCTCGGCCGTCGGCGGGTTCGCCGGCGGGCTCGACCGCCTGGCGGCCGCGCTGAAGGGCGAAGGGTCTTCCGCGGTGCTCGGACGTCCCCCGCCGGGATATCGGATCCTCTTTCCGAGCCCGCTCGACCGGTCCGCGAGTCCGTGCAAGCGCCTCACGCTGTTCGTCCGGTGGATGGTCCGGGAACGGTACCCCGACCTCGGGTACTGGTCCCAGGTACCGACCGGCGAGTTGCGGATCCCGCTCGATCAGCACGTGCACTGGATCGCGTACCACCTGGGTCTGACGGGCCGTCGGACCCGGTCGTGGAACGCCGTCGAAGAGGTCAGTGAGGCCCTCCGACGGATCGACCCGCTCGACCCGGTGCGGTACGACTTCGTTCTCTGCCATACGGGGATCTCGGGAGACTGCCCCAAGGAGCGCGACATCGCCGTGTGCGGTCCGTGCTCGGTACGACCCGACTGCCGCCTGTGGCGCGGACATCGGGTCGCCGCATGAGCGCGTCCCCGGGTCCGCTGCGGATCGACCCGGGGCTGCTGGCGCGCTTCCGCGAAGCGGGCGGCCGGATCGGTTGGCGACCGGCACCCTTGGAACCCCGGCGGCCGAAGGGTCGACGGGCCCGGATAGCGCACCTGCACGACGAGGACGCCCGCGTGGAGGAGTGGGGCCGCGGAGCGCGGGCCGGGATCGAGGTCGACTCCGGTCCCGTCGGGGCGCTCGTGATCCTCCTCGAGATCGACCGGCGCGGTTCGGCGCCGGAGCTCGGGGCCCAGGACGCGGGCCAGGACGCTGCGTTCCCGTCCGGTGCCATCTGTGCCGCATGGGGTGGGGAGAAGGTGCCGACCGATACGCGGCCGCGCTCCGAGGACCTGATCGAGCTCGCGCGCTATGCGCTCGCGTAGTCCGGGGAATCGTTATATCTCCGAATTATTAGGAGACCTAATCCTTAGGATTCCTCATGGTCGCCACCGCTGCGCTGGTCCGTCGCGAATCTCGCCCCTCCGACGGCGATGAGCTCGTGGCTTCCGTCCACGAGGTGATGCGCTCGGTGCTCCACCGAGTCCATCCGACGCTGGAGACGGAGGGGATCTCGATGGGTCAGTTCTGGGCCCTCCATCTCGTCTCCAGTCTGAACTCCGCGTCGGTGAGCACCGTCGCCCGGCACCTGTTCCTCTCGGCGCCCACGGTCTGCGCGAACGTCGACCAGCTCGAGGCGGCGGGGCTCGTCAGCCGGCACCGCTCCGAACGCGACCGGCGCGCGGTGGAGCTCAGCCTCACACCGAAGGGCCGCCGGGTCGAGTCCCGGGTCTGGGCGGAGATCGGACGCACGGTGACGGCCGCGGCCGGGAACCTTCCGCGCGAGGACGTCACGACCGCCCTGCGGGTCTTCCAGGAGTTGGGTCGCCGGCTCGACCCCACGAACACGCTCCCGAGGGCCCGGGCATGAACGCCACCGCCGCGACCGCCGCTCCGCCCGTCTCGTCGCTCGACCCGCGCTACGCCCGCACGGTGCTCGCCATCCTGGCCGCGATGGCGCTGATGGTCACGTACGTCGAGACGATGGTGCTGCCCGCGTTCAGCAACTTCGAATCGTTCTTCCACGTCACCGAGGCGAGCACGATCGCCTGGATCCTTTCCGCGTACCTCCTCGTCGGAGTGGTCGTGACCCCGATCTTCGGCAAGCTCGGGGACATCTACGGCAAGAAGCGCATGCTGCTGGTCGCGATGGGCGTCTACGCCGTTGCGGTGAGCGTCGCGGGATTCACCCCCCAGATCGGCGGCGCGTTCGGACTGAGCCGCCCGGACCAGATCTTCGTCCTGATCGGCGTCCGTGCGATCCAGGGCGTCGGGATGGCGATGTTCCCGCTCGGATTCGCGATGCTCCCCGAGGTGTTCCCGCCGGCGAAGGTCGGTCAGGCCCAAGGGATCCTTTCCGGGATGTTCGCGGCCGGGGCGGCGATGGGCCTGGTCGGCGGAGGGTGGATCGCCCAGAACTACGGCTGGCAGCTGACGTATCACACGGTCATCCCGGTCGCCGTCCTCGTCTTCATCCTCGCGGCCGTGTTCATCCACGAGTCCCGCATCCGTCTCGCGCGCAAGATCGACTTTCCCGGCGTCGTCAGCCTGGGGGTCGGCCTGACCTTCCTGATGCTCGGCATCACGGAAGGCGCGTACTGGGGCTGGGGGAACTTCTCCGCGGTCACGTTCGGCAGCATCCCGTGGGGCGTGCCGGAGTTCTTCCTCCTGTCGTTGGCGGCGTTCGCGTTCTTCCTCTACTGGGAACCCCGGGCCCCGAGCCCGATCGTGTCGTTCCAGTCGCTCAAGCAGCGAAACATCCTCGTCTCCAACGTCAACGGCGTGTTCGTGGGCATGGCGATGTTCCTCCTGTTCACGGTCCTGATCATCCTGGGCGAGTACCCGTCCCCCGGATTCGGACTGAGCGAGCTCAACGCCGGACTGATCCTCGTCCCCGCGGTCATCGGCATGATGGCGACCGGTCCGTTCCTCGGACGGGCGATCAGCCGCTTCGGGCCGAAGCCGGTCATGGTCCTCGGGTTCGTACTGATCGTCGTCGGGGCGCTCCTCCTCGCGGTGTTCAACCGCACGACCTACCAGGTCGCCGTGTTCGCGGTCCCGATCATGATCGGGAACGTCGCGGTGCTGATCTCGATGTCGAACGTCATCGTCCTCTCGGTCGACCCGAAGACGATGGGGATCCAGACCGGAATGAACCAGACGTTCCGGAACCTCGGCTCGGCGATCGGGCCGGTGCTCGTCACCTCGATCCTGGCGAGCTACGCCTTCTCGGAGGGGTTCCCGGGATTCACCTTCCAGAACTACCACGTCCTCGGCTACCAGTTCGTCTTCGGCCTGACCGCCGCGATCGGCGTCATCGGCGCCCTCTTGGCGCTCCAGCTCCGGAACTTCCGGTTCCTCGCCGACGGGAGCCGGTCCGGTCACCCGAGCGGGGCGCCGATCGTCCCCGCCGAGGAGCCCGCGCCCGTCGTGTCCGCCGGGCCGCCGTAGAAGAGGTTCGGTCCGGGACGCCCTACGAGCACCCGCTCGTCGAGCCGCAGACGGTGCACGCGTAGCACGTGCCCGACCGGACCATGATCCCGCCGCACATCGCGCACGACGGCGAATCCTCGCTGACCCCGCCGGAGCCCGCCGGCTGCGCGCCGAAGTTGTCGAGAACGCGGGTCTCGAACTTCACGGTCTGCCCGGCGCCGCCCGACTTCGGGGGGGACGACGTGCCGTGGCCGTTCCCGTTCGGCTCCGCGGGTCCCTCGAGCCCGATCGCCCGACGCTCGTCCTCGGTCAGGAACTCGATCGCGAGCCAGCGCGCCACGTAGTCGGGGATTGACTTCGCGAACCGGATCTTCGGGTTGTTGGTCGCGCCCGCCGGCTCGAACCGGAGGTGGGCGAGCTTCCGCACGAGGTCCTTGAGCGGCACCCCGTGCTGGAGCGCCATCGACATCGAGATCCCGAGCGAGTCCATCAGGCCGTTGACGGTCGAGCCTTCCTTCGTGACCCGGAAGAAGATCTCGCCAGGGCGGCCGTCGGGATACAGCCCGACCGTCACGTACCCGTCGTGGCCTCCGACCGAGAAGTGGTGCGTCAGCGCGTCCCGTTCGTCGGGCAGGCGTTCGCGGGTCGGACCGCGCGGTCCGCCCGGGGCGCCGGCGCGTCCCTTCCCCGTCTCGAACGGCTGGCTGGCCTTGCAGCCGTCCCGGTAGAGCGCGACCGACTTGATGCCGTGGTGCCACGCCTCGAGATAGATCTTCTCGATGTCCTCGACCGTCGCCTCGTTGGGGAGGTTGATCGTCTTCGACGCGCCGCCCGAGAGGAACGGCTGGACCGCTGCGAGCATCTTGAGATGTCCCATCGGAGGGATGGTGCGGGTGCTGCCGGCGGGCGCGAGCGCGCAGTCGAAGACCGCGAGGTCGTCCGCCTCGAGCCCCGGAGCGCCCTCGATCGAGCCCGTCTTCTCGACGTGCTGGGTGACGGCGCGGATCTCCTCGGGGGTGTACCCGAGGCTCAGGAGCCCGTCGGGAACGGTGCGGTTGACCATCCGGAGGATGCCGCCGCCGACGAGGTTCTTCGTCTTGACGAGCGAGAGCTCCGGTTCGAGGCCGAGCGTGTCGCATCCCATCAGCAGGCCGATCGTCCCCGTCGGGGCGATGACGGAGATCTGGGCGTTGCGGTATCCCCAGAGTTCCCCCGCCTTCACCGTGTCGTGCCACCGGTCGATCGACGCCTGCACGAACCCGGTGAGTCGGGGGTCGTTGAGCGGGATCTTCTCCGCGGCCTTCTCGTGCTTGCCCATCACGCGCAGCATCGGGGCACGGTTCTTCTCGAACCCGGCGAACGGGCCCATCCGTTTCGAGATCTCGCTCGACATGTGGTACCCTTCGGCCGAGAGGAACGCCGAGACCGCCGCGGCGAGCGTGCGGCCCTCGTCGGAGTCGTAGGCGAGCCCGTAGTGCATCAGGAGCGACCCCAGGTTGGCGTAGCCGAGCCCGAGCGGCCGGAAGTCGTGCGAGTTCTGCGCGATCGGCGGCGTCGGGTAGCTGGAGGCGTCGACGACGATCTCCATCGCGAGGATCATCGTGCGCACCGCCTGGCGGAACAACTCGACGTCGAACAGCCCCTTCGGGTCGAGGAACTTCATCAGGTTGATCGAGGCGAGGTTGCACGCCGTGTCGTCGAGGAACAGGTACTCGCTGCACGGGTTGGACGCGTTGATGCGGCCGGAGTTCGGGCTCGTGTGCCAATCGTTGGTGATGTCGTCGAACTGGACGCCGGGGTCCCCGCAGCGCCACGCGGCGTACGCGAGCTTGCGCCACATCTCGCGGGCGCGGAACGTTCCGGCCGTGGTGTGGTCGATCCGGTTGACCGTCTTCCACTCCCCGTCGCGGCTGACCGCTTCCATGAAGGCGTCCGGGATCCGAACGGAGTGGTTCGCGTTCTGGTAGGCGATCGAGGCATAGGCCGAATCGGGGTCGGTGCCGTCAAAGTTGGACGAGTATCCCTCGCGGATGAGCGCGAGCGCCTTGTCCTCCTCGCGGACCTTGCAATCGATGAAATCGAGGATGTCGGGGTGGTCCATGTTCAGGATCACCATCTTGGCCGCGCGGCGTGTCGTGCCGCCGGACTTGATGACCCCGGCGAGCGCGTCGAACGCCCGCATGAACGAGACCGGACCGGACGCGATCCCGCCGCCGGCGAGCCGCTCCCGGCTCCCGCGCAGGCTGGAGAGGTTGGAGCCGGTGCCGCTACCGCCCTTGAAGAGACGCCCCTCGCTCGTCGCGAGGGCAAGGATCGAGTCCATGTCGTCGGCGACCGACTGGATGAAGCACGCCGAGCACTGGGGCGGCTCGCGAACGCCGACGTTGAACCAGACGGGACTGTTGAACGCCGCCATCTGCTGGACCATGAGGTACGCGAGGCTCTCCTCGAACGTCGTCGCCTCGTCGGAGGTGTCGATGTATCCGAGCTCGACCCCCTTCTGCGAGATCCAGTGACAGACGCGTTGGATCATCCCGTCGATCGAGTTCTCCCGACGACCCTGGATGATGCGGAAGTACTTCGACGCGGCGATGTTGACGCTCGTCTCCGACCAGGAGACCGGGGCGCGGATCCCCTTCTGGTCGAAGATGACGGTCCCCTCGGCATTCTTGATCACGGCGTCATGGGTCCGCCAGGCGACCGTGTCGAACGCGGTCTTGCCGCGGGGTACCAGGCGGGATACGGGAATCGGTTCTCGTCCGATCCGCGGGGTCGGTCGTGCGACCGATTCCTCGGACGGGGACGTAGGGCGTTTTCGTGCGACGGCCATTGAGGCTCACTCCTGGAGGACGCAGCCGGGTCTGCCCCAGTTCGGTACGCGATCACCGGGTGGGCCGATTACCCCCGCGGTCAGCTGGCGAAACGCCCCTGAAGAGGGGCCGTTTCCCGCCGGCCGACGGGGAAAAACGACGCGTCCGGTGCCACGTGGGACACCCGTCGAGAACCTCCGGGTGGCGCCAAGCCCGATGTGGTATAAGCCTGATAGGTCGGAGATGAGCGCGGAACGCGTCGAACTGCGTCGCTCGAAGCGCACAAGCCGTTCCTCCGGAAGAACCGTAGCGTCTTTCCGCGCTTTCGCCGGGTCTATGTACGCGCACCACGAACCCGGACGACGGTGAGCGCCGTCGCGACCGTCCGGAGGACGCCGTTCCCGAGGGCGGTGGCGTTCTTCCGGCAACACCCCGTGCTCCTCCTGCTCTGTTTCTCGCCGGGAATTCCCGAGTACCTCTCGGGGTCCTCCTCGCTCGAGGGGATCGTCCTCGCCCCCGGGGTCTTCGTCCTCTTCCTTCTCCTCAATCTCGGTCTGTACGGCCCCGGCGTCCTCCTCATCCGCGAGGCGATCGTCCGATGGCGAAAGGGATGGGCGGCCGTCCTTTGCCTCGGGGCGGCGTACGGCCTCCTCGAGGAAGGGACCGCGCTTTCGACGCTCTTCGACCCCAGGGCATCGGTCGTGGGGGGACTGGGCTACTACGGGCATGACCTCGGCGTGAACTGGGTCTGGGCGATCGGCGTCCTCCAGGTCCATATCGTGCTCAGCATCGGGCTGCCGATCCTCCTCCTCGGTCTCGCGCTGCCCGAGACGCGCGCTCGTCGGTTCCTCTCCGGTCGTCAGGTCGTGCTCGCCCTGGGGGTCTTCGGGTTCGATATCGCCGTGCTGGCCTACATCGGGGGGTACTATCCGGTCGGTATCTCCCTCCAGCTCGGAGCCGCGGTCGTCGCCGGCGGCCTCGCGGTACTCGCGTATGCGCTCCCCCGCTCCCTCCTCGACCCCACCTCGGAAACGCCGAGGTGCGGGCCGGGAGTCTGCTTCGTGCTGGGCCTTCTGTTCTATCCGATCCTCCTGCTCGTCCCCGCGGTCGGGGGAGCGGCCCACGTCGCCGCACCGATCACCGGGGCCGTGGAGATCGCGCTCTCGGGAGGGCTGTTCTTCTCGGTCCGTCGCGCGCTCGGACGGACGCATCACGAGCCGCAGGCCGTGATGCTCGCGCTCGGTGCGTTGCTCCCGATCTTCCTCTTTGGGCTCGTCGCGCAGATCTTCCTGCCGATCGTACTGGTCGTCGACGTACTGTTCGTGCTCTTCTTCTACTCCCTATGGCGCCGCTATCGTACCGAGCCGGACGCGTCGCGGTCCGCCGTTCCGGCCGCCGGGGTCTAGCCGGATCGCCGGGGCGACTCGGGAGTCGCCGGCGGGGGCAGCATGCGCATAGTGCACGGCATTAGGCTCCCGCAGTCCCCACAATAGAGCCCCTCTTCGGCCACCCAGAGGAACGCGCCGCACCGTTCGCACTTTCGAGGGTCGTCGGGGTCGTTGCGGCAGGTCATGCGCGGCTCCGGTCGTCCCGAGGCGGCCCGCCTATATGCGGCCTTGGGCGAACTCGCTCGGGAAAAAGAAAAAAAGGAAGAGAGGGAACCTCCCCGAGGGAAGGCTCCCCGAAAGGGTGCGCCGGTTCAGGCGTTCTTCATCTTGGCGCGGGAGATGAATCCCTTCTTGTCGAGGAAGTACATGTACCCGTCTTGGCGGGTGACCTTCTCGGTGCCGACACGCGCCTTCTTGCCGGACTTGTTCAGCTTGGTCGGCGTCTTCCACAGGTACCCGTCCTTGCCCAGGTAGTACAGGTATCCCTTCTCGCGCTTGATCTGCTCCTTGCCCACTTTTTCGGCCATTTGGCGACCTCTGTCGGCGAGAAAGAAAGCGGTCCTATTTAGATGTACTGACGGAGTGTCGAGGGAGAAATGGGTTTTCCCTGACGATAAATGTGCGTCGGACGTGCGTCGAAACGGTACCCGAGCTGGTCGGCCGACCGGAGCGGAAAGACGCTGAAATCGGCCGGCGCGCCGGGGACGAGGCGACCCACGCCCTCGAGGCCGACCGCGTGGGCGGAGTTGACCGTCGCCGCCGTCAACGCCTCGGCCGGCGTCATTCGACCGCCGTGGACCGCGTGCGCGAGCACCAGCGGCATCGACTCGACCCACGAGTTCGGGGAGCAGTCGGTGCCGAGGGCGACCGGCACGCCCGCGTCGACCATCTCCCGACCCGGGCTCCGCCGTCGCGGCGAGGAGGCGAACGCGGTCACCGGTAAGAGGACCGCGGTCACGCCGGCACGCGCGAGCCGCCGCCGGTCGTCCGGGGTCGCGACGAGAAGATGCTCGGCGGAGGTCGCGCGGAGGCGGGCCGCGAGCTTCGCCCCGCCCGAGTAGACGAACTCCTCCGCGTGGACCTTCACGCCGAGCCCGAGGGCGAGCGCCGCCCGGAGGATCCGCTCGGACTGGCGAACGGAGAAGAAGCCCGGCTCGCAGAACACGTCGCAGAACCGGGCCAGATGCTCCCGGGCCACGACGGGCAGCGCCCGGCTGACGAGCAGGTCGACGTACGCGTCGGTCCGTCCCTGGAATTCGGGGGGGACCGCGTGCGCGCCGAGGAACGTCGGCACCAGCGTGATCCCGACGCGTCGCGCGAGGCGAGGGACCATGCGCAGGAGCCGGACCTCCCCCGCCAGGTCGAGCGCGTAGCCGGATTTCACCTCGACCGACGTCGACCCGTTCGCCGCCATCCGTGCGAGGCGTCCCGCGCTCTCGTCGAGCAGCCGGGGGTTCGAGGCCGCCCGGGTCGCACGGACCGTGGAGTAGAGTCCCCCGCCCCGGCGGGCGACCTCGGCGTAGCTGGCACCGGAGACCTTGAGCGGCAGCTCGAACGCGCGGTCCCCGGCGAACAGGACGTGCGTGTGGGCGTCGACGAATCCCGGGACGACCGTGCCGCCTTCCGCCGAGATCGACGACCCTCCCGGGCGGAGCCGTACCGCGCGCGCCCGTCGGCGGGCGGGCCCGACCCACGCGACCCTCCCGTCGGCGACGGCGAGCGTCGCATCGTGGAGGAGGCTCAGTTCCCCCATCCCCGCCCCGACCCGCGGGATGGCGCCGCGGGCCAGCGTCGCGACCTCGGCGATGTCGGTGACGAGCAGGTCCGCGCGGATCATGAGCTGCGGACCAGTTCGTCGAGCAGGTCCCGGGCCGCGCGGGAACCGGGAAAGACGACCCTCGCCTCGCTCTCCAAGGGCTCGAGCTCCTTGTACCGCGACGAGAAGTGGGTCAGGAAGAGTGCCTGGGCCTCGGCGGCCTTCGCGAGCTCCGCCGCCTGGCGCGCCGAGGAGTGGCCCCAGGCGTTCGCCTCCGTTTCGATCTCCTGGGCGACCGTCGCCTCGTGGATCAGGATCGTCGCTCGGTGCGCCAGCCGTCGTACGTCGTCGGACGGTCCGGTGTCGCCCGAGTAGACGATCGAGCGGCCGGGCCGTGCGTCCCCCATCACATCCGACGGGTGGACGACCTGCTCTCCGACCCGAACGGACTCGCCGGCCTCGAGCCGACCGAAGTCGGGCCCTCGGATCCCGAGCGATCGGGCGAGGGTCGCGTCGAACCGCCCTCGCTTGGGACCCTCCTCGATCCGGTAGGCGAGCGACGGCACCGGGTGCTCCGCGTGCGCGGTCCGGACCGTGTACCCGTCGAGCTCGACCGACTCCCCGGGGGCGAGCGCGTGGACCTCGATCGGAAAGCGCAGGGTGAAGTACCCGAGGGAGAGCGCCTTCGCCACCATCTCCTTCGCGTCCGGGGGACCGTAGATGTCGAGCGGTTCGGTCCGGTTGTTCAGGCACATGCTCTGGACGAGTCCGGGGAGTCCCAGAAAGTGGTCCCCGTGGAAGTGGGTCAGGAAGACCCGTCGGACCCGCATGAACGAGGCGGACGACTGGAAGAACTGACGCTGGGTGCCCTCGCCGCAGTCGAGGAGCAGGAGCTCGCGCTCGAGGTCGAGCGCGATGGCGCTCGCCGAGCGGTCCTTGGTCGGCCACGACCCGGCGGTGCCGAGGAACGTGAGCCGCATCCCGAAACCCAACTGGTGCCGAGTAAAAGGAGGATGGGGGGAGACGGGGCTGGGCGAGGTCCGAGTCGCGGGTGACCTTCGGGGGCAAAGTCCAATAGGGGTTCGGGGGTAGGAACGGCGATGGTCGACTGGGATCGGGTGGAGCTCCTCCGCTCGAGAGGTTGGGACTGGGACCGTATCGCGGCGGACCCCAAGGTCGGATTCCACCCGGAGACGTCCGTCAAGGACTCGGGTCGGGCCCTCCGGGGACTGTACCACCGCCAGAAGTCCCGCGAGGGACGGAAGGGTCGGGAGGAGCCGGTAATCCGGCCCTCGAAGGAGGACAAGGAGGCGACCGAGCGGAAGTGGAACCTCCCCCGGATCGGCTACCTGGTGACCCCGATCATCGGGATCTGGTTCCTTCTGGCCTACGTCGCGCCGTCGCCGGTCGGCATCCTGGTGCCCGCGTTCCCGTGGCTCGCCATCGGATTTGCCGGTGCGGCGTTCGTACTGCTCTTCGGGCTGCTGAGGAACCCCGGCCGGCGCTGGTCCCCGGTGTTCCGGACCACGCTGATCGCGGGGATCGTTCTCGGACTGTTCGTCTCCGGCCTCGTCGGGGTGACCGGGTACCTTGCGTTCGGTTGCCCGTACCTGCCCCCCGCCTCGACGCTCGCGGGCCTGCCCGGCCCCGGATGGGCGAAGGCGAACGTCGGAGCCTGGCAGGAGGGAGGGAAGCCGGTGATGTACTTCTACGGGGCAAGCTGGTGCCCGTACTGCTCGGCCTCAAGTTGGGCGATCTACAAGGCGCTCACCGAATTCGGGAGTGTGAGCGGAGCGGACGGCGCGATACAGTTTTCGAGTTTATCGGACGTCTATGCGGGCACGCCCGAGATCGTCATCGCCAATCTCGGGTTCTCGAGCTCCACGGTCAGCCTCGTGGTGACCGAGGACACGTCCGGCGTCGACGGGACGTTCCCCGGGACGAACAACTGTTTCGAACAGGCGTACGTCGGCGCCTACTCGGCGGGGTCGATCCCGTTCCTGGTCGTGAACGGGCAGTACGTCCACGGGGGCAGCACGATCGTCGACCCGGCCCTGCTCGCGTCGTACACGTACTCCCAGACGGGGGGCTCCGGGGCCGGCACGATGCTGAGCCAGGTGCAGACCGAGAACGGGTCGGGCTGGAACGTCGTCAGCGACCAGGCGTGGTGGATCATGGCGTTCCTCACCGTGTCGAGCGGCAAGAGCGTCCAGCAGCTCGCGACGGAGTACGGCTGGTCGAAGACCACGCAGAACGAAGTCACCGGGTACGTCTCCCAGATCTGATGGTCCGATGAACACTCGTTCCGTCCGGTCCGTCGTTTACTTCGCGGCTGGCCTCGGTCTCATCGTCGCGGTGTTCGCGGCGGCGGAGTTCTACGATGCGTCGCTGCAGAAGATCTGCTCCTTCAGCTCGTACTTCTCCTGTCAGCTGATCGACCAGAGCGGCCTCACCTCGACGCTCGGCATCCAGGACTGGGTCTGGGGCGTCGGCGGATTCGTCGTGATCCTCGTCGTCGCGGCGCTGGCGGAGCAACACCCGGGCGACCGGCCCCTCGCGTATGCCCTGCTCGGGGTCACGAGCCTCGGGGTCGCGCTCTCGGTCTACCTGCTCTACGTCGAGGTCATCGAGATCCACGCCCTCTGTCCGGTCTGCGCGACCGCCTACCTGCTCGGGGGAGTCGCGTGGCTCGGTGCGATCGAGCTCGTCCGACGGACCCCCGGCGACCTCGAAGACGACGATGAAGAATCCGACGGGTCGGACGACGACGCGGAGTGACCGTACCCCCGTCCCGGCGACCCGGAGCCGCTCCGGAGACCCCCCGGAGCACGCGTTCGAAACGAGCGCTCCGGTCGGCGTGGGGTGGGGCTATATACCCCACATTTCTCGGCCGCCCGGGTCAGCCCAATGGTAGATGCCTATGCGTCTCTCGCCGCCGGAATCGCCATCGCGGGAGGACTCATCGGCACGGGGATGGCACAGTCCGGGATCGGCGCCGCCGGAATGGGGATCATCGCCGAGAAACCCGAAAAGTTCGGTCAAGTGCTCTTCTTCTTCGTGATTCCCGAGACGCTCTGGATCATCGGATTCGTGCTGGGGATCATTCTCCTGCTCGGCATCCTCTAGGCGGAACCCCGGGCGCCATGAGCCTCGAGAGCCTCGTCGAGGAGATCCGCACTCGCGCCGAGGCCGAGCTCAAGGCGACCATTGAGGCGCAGAAGGCCGAGGCCGTCAAGATCGCCGCCGACCGCGACCGCCGGATCCAGGAGCTCCGGGCCGAATCCGAGCGGCTCACCGAGGCCGAAGGGTCGCGGGAGCGGGCGCAACGGATCGCGGCGGCCAAGCTCCAGGCGCGCAAGATGCTCTACGAGGCCCGGGAACAGCGGCTCGAGGGCGCCCTGGTAGAGACGCGCGCCCTCCTCTCCGACTTCACCGGCTCGTCCGACTACCCGGCGACGCTGAAGCGGATGGTCGCGGTCGCGACCGACGCGCTCGGCAAACAGGTGAAGATCACCGGACGTGCGGAGGACGCCGCGAAACTGGGTCGGGCCGCCGGCAAGCTGTTCGACCCGACGCCCCAGCCGATCCTCGGGGGACTGATCGCGGAGACCCCCGACGGGAGCCGGCGACTGAACCTCTCCTTCGACGAGCTCCTGCGACTGCGCGAGGACAAGGTCCGCGAGCTCCTCGCGTAGGACGGTCCGATGGCCGCCTCCTCGTACGCGAGCGCCCTCGGGCGTCTCAAACCGGACTTCACCTCGTTCCTCACCAAGGAGACGTACGTCCAGCTGGCGGGGGCCAAGGACCCGAACGAGGTCGCGAAGATCCTCGAGGGAACGGCGTACGGACCGGACATCCAACAGGCCCGCGCCGCCTACCAGGGGATCGCGCTCATCGAGGTCGCGACCAACCGGACGTTCGTCCGCCGGAACCGCCATGCCTACGAGGCGACGCCGTTCGCGGGCCGGGGCGTCGTCGGGGCCTACCTCACGCGCTGGGACCGGCAGAACATCGAGCTGATCCTTTCGGCCAAGGCGCAAGGTCGCCCGATCACCGAGACCGACGAGCACCTCGTGTCGAGCCGGGAGATCCCCGCCGGCCTCTACGCGGGGGTCCTGACGCTCGACGACTTTCGCACCCTCCTCGGCCAGCCGACCCTCGAGGCGACCGCGACGGCGCTCGTGAAGTACGGCTACGGAACCACGATCCTCCCGCTGCTCGAGGCGTTCCAGCGCACCCATGACATCTTCCCGCTCCTCAGCGCGCTCGACCGTGCGTACTACCACGACGTCCTCGAGGCCGCCCGGTTCTTCCAGGGGGATGAGTGGGTCGTCCGCCAGCTGCTCGCGAGCGAGATCGACCTTCGGAACGTGCTCCTGATGCTGAAGGGGAAGGCGGCCGACCTCCCCGTCGACGAGGTCGTCCAGCGATGGATCGACGGGGGCACCCTGCCGGCGGTCCAGGTCCCCGACCTCTATGGCTCGCGTGGCGTGCCCGAACTGGCGGAGCGGCTCGTCGACCGATTCCCGTCGATCGGCGAGGGAACGGCGGAGTTCCAGGAGGCCCAGAGCCTCACCGGCTACGAGTCCGCGCTCACTCGCGACCGCGCGGTCGCCGAGCTGAAGCGCCTGCGGACCTACCCACTCTCGCTGGCGGTGGTTTTCACCTACCTGCTCCTCGCCGAGCTCGAGCGCGCGGACATCCGACGCATCGCGTTCGGGAAGATGTACGGGATCCCGGCGGAGCGGCTCACGCCGCTGCTCGTCTCGCCACGACTCTAGGCGGGGGTGGGCTCGACGGGGGGCGTACCCCCCATGAGCGGGACGGTGGCCGTGCCGTCCGGACCGATCGTGGAGACCGTGTGGGTGCGCGCCGCCCCGAACGGACGGAACGGTTTGCCGTTCCCCGTGTAGAACTTCGAGAAGTGCTCCACGAAGATCAGTCGGGCCCCTTGGATGCCCGGCTCGAAGACCCCGAGGATGACGTTGAACGACTGGCCGATGAGCACGATGACCACCGCGATGGCGATCCCGATGAACGGACCGAGCAGCGTGCTGTGGACCGAGAGTTGCGCCACGTCGTTGATGACGATCGCGAGCACGACCGAGGCGAGCAGGATGCCGACCAGCCGGGTGTACGAGAGCACGTGGCTCACGACCTCGATCAGGGCCATGACCCCGTTCTGGACCCCCTCGCCGACCACGAGCAGGACCGCCCCGACGATCAGGCCGATCAGCGAGCCGGCGAGGATCGGGCCCAACGGCGGGCTGATCGTGTGGAAGTGGATCACCTGAAGACCGAACCCCACGATCCCCCAGGCGAACGCGATCCCTCCGACCTTTCCGAGGGCGCCGCGCGGGTGGTGGTGGAAGTACTCCTTCAGGGCGCCGAGCAGGAAGCCGAACGTGACCATCGCGAGACCGATGAACCCCGCGATCAGGAGCAGCGTCGGCAGGTTCCTCAACGGGTCGGCGATCGGCGTCGTGCCGAACAGCAACTGGGAGACGTGCACGCCGAAGAACTCGTCGAAGGTCAGCCCGAGGGCGATGGCGAGGATCGTCCCCGGGAGCAGCGCGTACGCCAGCGACTGCATCGCGCTCGGCCCCATGATGCGTCCCACGAAGGTCCGGCCGAACTTCGGGAGGCGCTGGACCCCGGGGAACCCGCGGATCATCCAGATGCAGATCAGGAGGATCGTGAGGCCGTATCCCCAGTCGCCGAGCATGAGGGCAAAGAAGATCGGGAAGACGATCGCGAACGTCAGCGTGGGGTCCCACTCGGTCGCCTGCGGCAGCGAGTAGAACCGGATGAAGAACTCGAAGCGGCGGATGCCGGGCGGGTTCTCCATCAGGGTCGGCGGTTCGTCGTGGGTGGACACACGGTAGAGATGCGCGCGACCCTCGGCCGCGGACTGGACGATCGTCTCGAGACGGGGGACGTCCCGCGTCGGCACCCACGCCTCGAGCGCGAACGTGGAGCGGCCGGCGCCGAGCTTGGAGAGGATCTCGACCTTGCGGTTCTCGATCTGGAGCGCCTCGTCGATCGCCGCGACGGTATCGAACCAGTCGCGGGAGATCGCCCCCAGCCGCTCGACGATCGCAACGCGTCGACGTACGACTTCGGCACGGCGCGTGCGGGCCTTCTCGACCTCTTCGGACGGTGTGCCGGAGAGAGCGGGGATCGGCACGAGGCGGACCGCGTTCGACTGGGCCGACCGGGCGAGCGCCTCCGCTCCGGCGGTCCGTAGGGCGATGAGGAATCCGTCGCTCCCCCGCGGGTCCTCGAGAAAGAGGGGGTCCGCCGCCGGCGGCAGGCCCGCCCGCAGCGCCACGCGGGCCTCGGCCGTTCCCTCGCCGAAGAACGAGACGAAGCTCTTCGCCCGAAGGTTCTCCAGTCGGTCCGGGTAGAACGAGAGCTTCGCGAGCAGCGCGACGGACTCGTCGATCGCCTTCTCTTCCGTCGTGAGCCGGTCGTCCTCGCGTTTCAATTCGCCGACCTCGGCGTCGATCGTCACCGACTTTGCGGCGGCGAGGATGTCGGGCAGCGAGCTGAGGATTCGGGGTGGCCCGACGGGTACCGGAGGCAGTGCGTTCCTCAGGCCCCGGAAACGGAGGGCCTCATCGCCGATCTGGCGCTGGACGTCCGTCGCCCGCTCGGGGAGGAGCTGGGCCAGCGCCTCCGCCGGGAGCGACTCGATCTGCGCCAGTCGCAGGTCGTGAAGGACGTTGAGGACCCGTTCGCGGTCGTCCCGCAGGCCGATCACTCCGACTTTCGACATCGCGACCGGGCGAAGCAGTCCCATCGACGGCGCTCCCTAGTCTTCGTCGAAGCCCGCAAGGACCGCAGCCAGGATCTCGTCCTTCCGGTCGGCGGGGTGCTTTCCCTCGCCCTTGGTCGCTGCTTTCGCCGCCTCGGTCGCTTCCGCGACGATATGGGAGGCTTCGATGTCGGCCGCCGCACGCGCGGTCTGGACGGTGGAGGTCCGTAGGGCGTCGGCCTCGGTTTGGGCGGCTTTGACGGCCGCCTCGCTGGCGTCCCGGAGGCGTTGCAGGTCCTCTTCGGCCCATCGCTTCGCGGCCTTCAGCTTCTCGTCCCACTCGTTCTCGGTGGCCCGAACGCGCTTCAACGCCTCGATCGAGTCCGGGGGTGCGGCCGGGGGCGGAGGGGCAGCCATCAGGTCCCTCCCATGAAGCGGACGACGAGCGCGACGAGAACGACGATCGCCGCGAGCTTGATCACGATGCTGAGGGTCCAGACCCCCGCGAAGCGGCGGACGGCGGTATTATGCGGGAGCGCCACGGGCCTCTTCCTCCTGCTCCATCTTCCGCTTGACCGCCTTCAGCATGCTGAACGCGTCGCGTTCGAGCTCGTCGAATCGGAACTTGATGTAGCGGACCGTGCCCTGGAGGCGCGGGATCAGGACGTTCTCGATCGCGCTCGCCCGTCGCTTGGTCTTCTCGATCTCCTTGAGGAGGCGCCGGAGCGCGTTCTCCTTCTCGGCGATATCGAGGACGACTCCGTAGATCCCCTGGAAGTGGCGGATCGATTCGTTGACGGAGGTGGGCAGGTCGAGCAGCTCGGGGGCCGCGACGGGATGGTAGTCGCCGCGGTTGACGCGCGGGGTGCGGACGCCCATCACGTTCTTGGTCGCGACCTGGACCGGGAGGACGTCGGGGAGGAGCATCGAGATGTTCTCGAGGCGGGTCGGCCCTTCCATCATCTCCGCCATTCGGATCGATTCGTAGCCGCGGGTGATGCGGGCCTGCAGGTCGCCGCGGAGCTTCATCGCCTCCTTGGAGATCGCGAAGAACTCGACGATGAGTGCGGTGCGCTTCAGCTTGAGGAGGTTCAGTCCCTTCTTGGCGACCACGATCCGGCGACGGGTGCGGAGCAGCTCGAGTCGCGTCGGACGGATCGTTTCGGCCGGCACCGCTCCTCCTCCCCCGAGTCTTACGAGACGGTGCTCTTGTGGGTGCGGTACTTCTCGATGAACTCCGGCTTGATCCGCTTCAGTTCCGAGTCCGGGAGGTCGGACAGGATGTCCCATCCGATCGCCAAGCTCTGGTCGATCGTCCGATCCTCGTCCGCGCGCTGGTTCACGAACTCGGTCTCGAACCGGTCCGCCGCCTTGAGATAGAGTCGGTCGACCGCGCTAAGCGACTCCTCGCCGACGATCGCAGAGAGCGCCCGTTGGTCCTTCCCGGTGGCGTACGCCGCGAAGAGCTGGTCGCACACGCCGCGGTGGTCCTCCCGCGTTCGGGTCTTGCCGATCCCCTGGTTCATCAGTCGAGAGAGTGACGGAAGCACATCGATGGGCGGGTAGACGCCGCGCCGTTGCAGCTCGCGACTGACGTAGATCTGGCCCTCGGTGATGTAGCCCGTCAGGTCGGGGATCGGGTGCGTGACGTCGTCGGCCGGCATCGTGAGGATGGGAAGCTGGGTGATCGACCCCTTGCGGCCATGGATCTTGCCGGCGCGTTCGTAGATCGTCGCGAGGTCGGTGTACATGTACCCGGGATATCCCCGCCGTCCGGGGACCTCGTCCCGCGCCGCGGAGACCTCACGGAGGGCCTCGCAGTAGTTCGTCATGTCCGTGAGCACGACCAGCACGTGGAGGTCGCGCTCGTAGGCGAGGAACTCGGCGGCGGTCAGCGCCATCCGGGGGGTCACGACCCGTTCCATCGAAGGGTCGGAGGAGAGGTTGAGGAACACGACCGCGCGCTCGAGCGCTCCGGTCGACTCGAACTCCTTGAGGAAGAAGTTCGCCTCCTCGCTCGTGATCCCCATCGCCGCGAAGACGACCGCGAACCCTTCGGTGGAGTTGCGTAGTTTCGCCTGGCGAACGATCTGGGCCGCGATCTGATTGTGGGGAAGTCCGGCACCGGAGAAGATCGGGAGCTTCTGCCCCCGGACGAGCGTGTTCATCGCGTCGATCGTCGAGATCCCGGTCTGGATGAACTCGCTCGGCTCCTCGCGCGAGTAGGGGTTCATCGCGTTCCCCACGATCTCGAGCTTCGTCTCGCTCACGATCTTGGGGCCGCCGTCCCGGGGCTCCCCGAGACCGTTGAAGACGCGGCCGAGCAACTCCTCCGAAACGGGGAGGGTCGCGACCTCGCCGAGGAACTTCACGCTGGTCTCCTCGATGTTCATTCCCATCGTGGGCCCGAAGACCTGGACGATGGCGAGGCCTTTGCGCGAGTCGAGCACCTGACCTTGGCGACGCTCGCCGTTCGGGAGAGTGATCTCTACGATCTCCCCGTACGCGGCGTTCGCCACGTCTCGAACGAAGAGCAGCGGTCCCGTGACTCGGTCGACCGTGCGATAGTCCACCGGGACGGCGGACGCTGACTTCGAAGGAGCGGCTCCCTTGGCGGCCATCGCTCAGTTCCCCCCCGCCGCGGCGACCGCGCCGACGGCTTCGCCCATCTCGAGTTCGATCTGGTCGAATTGGGCTTGCAGCTCCGCCTCGGGGATCCACTTCATGCGCGAGAGCTTCGTGCGCACGGGAAGCTTCTGCAGTTGCGCGACGGTCGCGCCCTTGCCGATCGCCTCCTGTTCGCGGTCTCCGAACGAGAGGATCGCGCGGAGCATCCGGTACTGCTTCTGGATCGAGGTGTAGGTGTCCACGTCGTCGTACGCGCTCTGTTGGAGGTAATCCTCCCGGGGCATCCGCGCCACGTCGAGCACCGCCTTCTCCCGTTCGGGGAGGGCGTCAACCCCGACCAACTGCACGATCTCCTGGAGTTCCGACTCCTTCTGCAGGACTTCGAGCGCCTTCTGACGGAGTGGCACGAAATCCTTCGACAGGTTGGCTCGGAACCAAGGTTCGAGGTCGTTGATGTAGAGGGAATAGCTCTGCAGCCAGTTGATCGACGGGAAGTGGCGACGGGAGGCGAGCGACGCATCGAGCGCCCAGAACACTCGGGCGACACGGAGCGTGTTCTGGCTGACGGGCTCGGACGTGTCCCCGCCGGCAGGGGAGACCGCGCCGACAACGGTGACCGAGCCGTTCCGGCCTTCGGGGGAGAGCGTCACGACTCGACCGGCGCGTTCGTAGAATTCCGCGATCCGTCGTCCGAGGTACGCGGGGTAGCCTTCCTCGCCCGGCATCTCCTCCAGCCGGCCCGAGATCTCCCGCATCGCCTCGGCCCAACGACTGGTGGAGTCTGCCATCAACGCAACGTCGTAGCCCATATCGCGATAGTACTCGGCGATCGTAATCCCGGTGTACACGCTGGCTTCCCGCGCCGCGACCGGCATGTTGGAAGTGTTGGCGATGAGGATGGTCCGCTCCATCAGCGGACGTTTGGTCTTCGGGTCCTGAAGGCTCGGGAAGGTCGCCAGAACCTCCGTCATCTCATTCCCGCGCTCCCCACAGCCCACGTAGACCACGACATCCGAGTCGGCCCATTTCGCGAGCTGCTGCTGGATGACGGTGTTGTGAAGGAGAAGACCGCCAACTCCGCCTACGAAGTTGCTCTCAAACTCCGGGACGACCACGTCATAAACGTCGAACGGCCCGTGAGAGTCCTCGATTACCTCTACGACCTCGTCACAGAAGATCCAATCGAGGAGTTGGGAAAGCCGCCGGGCATTGGGCTCACGTGCATCTATGGAACCCTCCGAACCTTGGACCGACATGAACCGAAGGAACGTGGCCGCACCCATCGGCTCCCCGTTTCCGATGTAATTGTGGATCTCAATGCCATGCTCGAGCAGCTCCGAGTAGTGTGGCCCACCCCGGTAAATTCTCTCGAGGGCGGCGGCCGAAAGCGGGACTACGTCGGTGGCAGTGTAGGTGGATTTCTTTGACTCAATGTACTGTCGGATTGCCGCGACCTTCGGTGAGATTGAGTCCATGGCTGTAGCGAGTTTGGCGAGATTCGTTAGGCCACGGACGAAGACGCGTTGATACTCCTTCCCGTTGATCACTCTACGGGATAGGGTGTGCACTATCCCAAACCGAGCGAGCGCATAGGCGAGCTCAGTCCGGAGGTTCGTACTGGCTGTGGCAAACTCTACCTCTCCCTTGCCGACGGCGAAACCCCCATCCCCGAGGTAGTAGCCGCGGAGGAACGCTCCCACGCACTCGTCGGTGGACGCGAGAACCGCCGGTGGGATATGTTTCTCCCACGACGTCCGTCCACAGCCAAGGAGGTTAACTAGCTCGACAAGTTGGCGGCTATGCAGGAGAACGTCGGCGTTCTTTTCGTCTTTGCGGTGAAGCCGACCGTCAAGATTGAACAGCACCTTGGCAAGCGTGAAGAATCGGGTCCGCATTGATTCCTCGGAGTTCGTAAAGACGACCGTGCCCTTTCCGCGGATGTAACCCTCGGACACGTAGAGACCTAGGAATTCAGCCAGAAGTGACGACATCTGATCCGGAACGCGGATCGAATGGCCCCCGCTCTTCAACGGAGTGACCTTAATGTCCAGCGGTCCGGGGGTGCCCAAGGAAGGCAATCTGCGGATCGACGCTACGTAGTCACCCGGCTTCAGGTCGCGAGCCATCGTTTCCCTTAGCCTACCGTCGGGCCCAATCGTGAAGAGCCGATGAATCGGCGTGACACGGACCCTTCGTCCGCTGCGCGTTCGAACACTGACTAAGGAGTCGCTCTTTCCGTGGAATAGGGTGGTTGTTTGGCTCTTGATCAGGCGATTATTCACGAGTGAGATGAGTTCGAGAGGAGTCCGAAGAGTGATCCATTCGTCGGCTCCGTCGACTGAGACGTGACCCGTTCGACGAGCTTCACTGTAGAGCTCCTCCAGTTTCACAACGGTCCCGTTCCCCAAGAGGATTGGAGTTTCGCCCGATGCACACTTCCCGCTCCCGAAGGGTCCCGGGACGCACGCGGTCCCGCCCTTGGCGACGGGGAAGAACGAATCGACTACTCGCTGCCCGGTGATCAGAGGAATTCCCGGCGCAAGCTTCTGCTGGACCGGTCGCGGGACCCGGACGACCCACTTCTGTGTGAGGCCGAGGGGCTGGCTGCCGGTCGCGGTTCGGATCGATCCGATCGGCTGGCGGATCGTGTAGGTTCCACTCTCGAGTTTCGTGATCTGGCCCTCGACCCCGGGGGGCACCATGATCTTGTGCAGTATGAGCGGCGTTTCCTGGACCGTTCCGAGGACGGTTCCGGGCGTGACCTTGGCTCCGACCTCCGCGGTCGCCGTGAACTCCCACTTCACCGTCTCGTCGAGTGGGGGTGCGACGAACCCTCGGGTGATGAAGTCCCCGAGGCTCTTCTGGATGACATCGAGCGGTCGCTGGACCCCGTCGTAGATCGACTTCAGGAGCCCCGGACCCAATTCCACGGAGAGAGCCTGACCCGTGTTCTCCACGGGATCGCCGGGACGGATCCCCGTCGTGTCCTCGTAAACCTGCAGCGTCGCCGTCCCGCCCACGAGGCGGATGATCTCACCAACGAGCCCGAGCGAGCCGACGCGGACGACGTCGAACATCTTGGCGCCCTCGAGGCCTTCGGCGATGACGACCGGACCGGATACCCGCCCAACAATCCCCATTCGTCTCCCTCCCGTTAGGTCGGCACGGCGAGGGTGACCCCGAGAACGCGTTTCGCCAGGGTGTTGATGCTCTCGACATCGAACTCCCCCGTCGGAGTCGGAACGAACACCACGAGCGGGGTGAGCGACCCGTCCGCATGCACGCGTTGATTCTCGGAAAGACGGGGCCGGATCGATTGGCTCGCGATGACGAGGTTGTAGCTTCCGTCGTTCATCACACGCTGGAACTCCTCGACCGCGTTTTCGGGAGTGACCTCGATGACGTCCTTGAGGCCGATCAAACGGAATCCGATGGCGAGCTCCCGCTCGCCGAGTACGACGGTGCGCCCCCCTTCTTTCGGCGTTTCGGGCACGGCGTCATCGGCGGGGCCGAGGGCTATTTAACGCCTGCCCCGGGCCGCCGAAAAATCGCGCCGGAACGCCGTAGTTTGGGGCGACGGACGGGGCTACTTGTACGTCGATTGGTGGACGTGGTTCTCGTCGTCGGTGATCAGGATGCACTCACCCTCGCATTCGAAAAGGCAGGCCTCGCACACGATGCATTCGGGCCCCAGGACCGCGAGCGACTTCTCGCCCCGGAACTGGAACTTGGCCGCCACCGCCGGGTCGTCGACGACGTCCGGCACCTGGTCGCGGGGTCGGAGCTCGAAGACGTTCACCGGACAGACGTCCTTGCAGTGGGAGCAGCCGGTGCATTTCGCGATGTCGATATCGACCTGAACCATTTTGGACTCGTCGGGAGACGGAGCGGACCGTCCCCTTAACCTTTGACGCGAGAACGCGGCCGGTCTCCGCCACGAGCGAGGTTCATCGTCCAGCGCCAACACATCTCTTTAGCGAACCATCGCCTCCGGTCGCAGGAACATCGATGGGGGAGGTCCTGCTGGGCACGAGCGGATGGGACTACCCGGAGTGGGTCGGTCATGTGTACCCCCCGCGCGGCGCCTCGGACAAGCTGCGCTACTACGCGCGCCTGTTCCCGATCGTCGAGGTCAACTCGACCTTCTACCGACTCCCCGCGCCGTCCGTCGCGGCCTCGTGGGTCCGACGCACCCCGGCCGGGTTTCGGTTCGCGGCGAAGTTTCCTCAAACGATCACGCACGACCGTCGTCTCGTCGGAACGGACGAGGAGCTCGCTCGGTTCCTGGCCGTGATGAAACCGATGCGGGATGCCGGACGGTTCGCCGCCGCGCTCCTCCAACTCCCGCCGTCCCTTCCATTCAATCCGGGAACTGTCCGTACCTTCTACGAGTCGCTGCCGCGCGACCTCCCCGTCGCGGTGGAGTTCCGCGAGCGTTCCTGGCTCGTCCCGGAGTCGTACGCGCTCCTCGAGGAATTCGGCCTCGCCTACGTGGTCGTGGACGGACCGCATCTTCCGGTCGAGCTCCGCGTGACCGCACCGTTCGCCTACGTGCGATGGCACGGGCACGGAGACCCGACGTGGTACGACTACACCTACTCCGCAGAACAGCTCGAGAGCTGGGTTCCGCGGGTCCGCACGCTCGCCGAGAACGCGAGCACGGTCTACGGCTTCTTCAACAACCACTTCCGCGGCGATGCCGTGACGAACGGTCAATCGTTGACCGACCAGCTCGGTCTCCCTCCACCCCCCGGAAGCATTCGTCTCGACGCGGCCCCGTGAAGCTCCCCTCGTCCTAGGACCCCTTTCGGTCAGGCATCGAGGACGGGTCTCGAGCCGTACGAACGACGCCGCCTCAGAGAATACGGAGAAACCGGGGCGTTTCGGACCGTTTCATCCACTCCACGGGCCGTGCTCAAATCCTCCGCGCGCAATCTCAGGGCATGAAACAAATCCACGTCTGGCCGAACCACATCCGCATACCGCACCTCGACCTCGTGCTGGTCCGCCCCGCGGACGAACCGCTCCACCGAAGCCTGAACACCCTCGCCCGACTCGGCTTCGACACCCGGCCCGAGAACATCGAGCTTCACGGCGCCGCGCCGACGGGGTCGGAGACGTCGTGGTCCTCTCGCACGTCTCACGAAGGCGGACGAGCGTCCTGATTCGGGACCACCGACGCCGCATCCTCGATAGCGACCTCGGGAACGGGGCGTTCCCGACCCCGTTTCAACGTCTCCCGAGCCACCGCTTTAGAGCGGCCCGCCCCCTCGATAGGGCCGGTACCGAGCGATGGCGGATGCGTTCGAGGTCGAGCCGGCGCTCGCGCCGGACGAGGTGGAACCGCTCGACCCGTTCCCGTTCGAGGGACCCGCGATCCCCCGGCCGGCCCCGGGCGACGCGCTCGCCCGGGTCCGTCTCGCTCCGCACTCCCGGCGGGCCCGGGTCGCCCCGCTCCTGCCGTCCGACCCGGCGATCTTTCCGTGGTTGGCCCAGCGGTTCGCGCCGGGAGAGGTGACCCTCTGGACCGGTCCGCGGGTCGCCGTCGAACCGATCCTCGAGCTCCTCTACGCGGGAAACGCGCTCGCCCGGGGCCGAATCTCGCTCCTCGAGGGTGCGAACCGGTTCCATCCGTACCGGATCGGGGAGCTCGGCCGGTCGCTCGGGGTCGATGCGACCGAGACGCTCCGCCGCATCCGGCTCGCCCGGGCGTTCACGGCCTACCAGATGGTCGCGCTGGTCGACGGGTGGGCCGCCGAGGTGCGTCGCCATCCCCCCACGCTGCTCGTGGCCCACGACCTCCCGGCCCTCTTCGCGGCGGACGAGATCCCCGACGACGAGCGCGCCGCGCTCCTCCGTCACGTCGCGCGGACGTTGGGGACGCTCACGGACGACGCGCGCGTGCCGCTCCTCCTCACGCTCGACCCCGGCGGCCTCGACCGGTTCCCCGGCCTCGCCGACGCGGGACCGCGCTGGTGCGACCTGGTCACATTCGTTCGCGGACCCGGTACGCTGCGCCTGCGGGCGCTGCGCAACGAGGCCCGCCTCGCGATCGTCCCCCGTCCCGGAGGACAGCGCGGGATGGAAGAGTTCGGCGGCACGGGCGCCGAGGAGGTGATCGCGTGGGGCGCACCGCCCCGACCTACCGCCAGGCACTGGAGGAACGGATGAAGCGCTGGGACGAGTTCGCGCGGCTCCTCACGACCCCCGAGGAACGTGCGGCGTTCGAGACGCTCCGGACCGGGGCCCGCCGCTACGCCGCCCAGGCGACGTACGTCGGAAGCCCGGACCTCCTCGAGTCGATCCTGCTCTCCGTCCTCCTCGACCTCGCTCGGCGGATGCCCACCGAACCGCCGGGCCGACCGGCCGCCCGCTGACCGTGGGCGGGCCGGCCCCGACCCCGGACGGGTGGCTGCTCGACATCACCGAGAGCGACGACGGGCGCTCGGTCGTCCTGTGGCGCAAGGAACGTCGCTCGGGGCGCGTCCGGCGCACCGCGGTCGAGTTCCGTCCTCCGTTCCTGGTCGTCGGTGCGCGCAGTGACCTCGACGAGCTCGCCCGGAGCCTCGCCGGCGACCCGTCCGTTGCGCGGGCGGAGCGCACGGTCCTCCGTCCGTCGCTCTACGACCGACGGTCTCGGGCGGTCCTCTCGGTGACCCCCGCGCGCAACCCGGTGCGTCGCGCGCTCGCCCGGACGATCGATGCGATGGGGGGGTTCGAGCGGTATCGTCTGTACGACGTCGACCTCGTTCCGCCGCAGCTCTACCATCTCACCCACGCACTCTATCCGTTCGCCCCGGTCGTGGGCCGGGGCGCCGACCTCACGGCGACCGAACCGGCGGAGACGATCGACTACCCGACCCCTCCGCTCGCCGTCGCCCGGCTCGAGGTCCACATCGCGGGGGAACGTCGGGGCCGGATCCCTCCGCCCGACGGCCGGATCGGGTCGGTCCGGCTCGGGGACGTCACGCTCGAAGGGGCCGAGGAGGACCTCCTGCGCGCGCTCGTCGACGAGCTCGCGCGCAGCGACCCCGACGTGATCCTGACCCACGGCGGCGACGCGTTCGACCTTCCGTGGCTCTACCGCCGGGCCGCGGCGTGCGGCCTCGGCCCCGACGTCTTCCAGCTCGGCCGCGAGCGGGCCCCGTTCCGCCCGTCCCGCCGGGCGCGCTCGTTCGAATCGTACGGGGTGGTCCATCACCGGGCCGCGTCGTACCCGGTCCCCGGTCGCTTCCATATCGACCGGGAGAGCTCGTTCCTCTACGACGACGCCGACGTTGCCGGGCTCGTCGACGCCGCGCGGCTCTCCCGCCTCTCGCTCACCACCGTGGTGCGCCAGTCGCCGGGGACCTGTTTCACGGCGATGGAGATGGCGCACGCGCTCGCCCTCGGCGCGCACGTTCCCTGGAAGAAGAACCGGCCCGAGATGTTCCGACGCGGCGACCACCTGGTCGCCGCGGACCGCGGCGGGGTGATCTTCCTTCCCCCGGTGGGCGTGCACGACCGGATCGACGAGTTCGATTTCGCGAGCCTCTACCCGTCCATCATGGTGCGGAAGAACCTCTCCGCGGAGACGCTGGAGTGCCGGTGCTGTCCCCGGAGCCCGATCCGGGCGCCCGGGCTCGGGTACCGGTCGTGCACGCGCCGGGTCGGGTTGATCCCGCGCACGCTCGCCCCCCTCCTCGCCCGGCGGATGGCGTACAAGGCGGCGATGAAACGGCCCGGGACCCCGCCGGAGGAGGTGATGCGCCTCAAACGCCGGGTCAAGATGCTGAAATGGGTCCTCGTCACGGCGTTCGGATACCAAGGGTACCGCAACGCCCGGTTCGGCCGCATCGAGTGCCACGAGGCGATCAACGCCTACGCGCGTCGCCTCCTCGCCGACCTCGTACCGGCCGCCGAGGCCGCGGGCTACCGGGTCGTCCACGGGATCGTCGACTCGCTCTGGCTCCGGCCGCTCGACCCGGAGCATCCCCCGGACCCGGAGGCGTTCGCCCGGGAGATGAGCGAACGGTTCGACCTTCCGCTCGGGTACGAGGGACGGTACCGGTGGATCGTGTTCCTGCCGGCCACGACCCACGGTCTCGGCGTGCCGAACCGGTACTACGGGCTCTACGAGCACGGGGAGTTCAAGCTCCGGGGGATCGGGGCGCGACGGCACGACACCACGACCCTCGTCCGCCGGTTCGAAGGGGAGGTCCTCTCCCTCTTTCGCTCGGCACGCGACGCGGACGGGGTCCGTGCCCTCGTGCCCCGGGCGCTCGCGCGCGCCGACCTATTCGCCGAACGACTGGCCGCGGGGTCGTGGCCCGTCGACGAACTGCTCATCACGCACCGGATCGGGCAGGCGCCGGAAGCGTTCGTGACGTTCACGGACTCGGTCGCCGCGCTCCGGCAGCTCGAGCAGGCGGGAGCCCACCGGGACGCGGGCGAGAACGTCCGGTACGTCGTGCTCGACCGGCGGAGCCGCTCGTTCCGCCACCGGGTACGGCCCGCCGAGCTCCTCGGGGGCGAGGAGGCGTACGACGCCGGCGCGTATCTCGAACTGCTCGCGCGCGCGGCCGAGACCCTTCTCGCGCCGCTCGGCGTCGACCGTCCGACCCTGCTCGAGCGATGGGGAGCCGCGCTACCTCCCGAGCGGGGACCGTACCGGTCTCCCGAAGCGGTCGAACAGACGACGGTCGAGGGCCCCGAGGGAACCGGGCGGACGTTTTAGTCCCCTGCCGCGTGGAAGAAGGGTGGCCCCGCGTACCGCCCGCACGACCGGTTCCCGGGCGGCTCCCCGAAAGGGCCGTCGCCCTCCCTCCGAATCTCCCTCTCGCCGTGCGGCCGCGATCCGCCAGAGCGTCCGTCACGGACGCCTCGACGACCTGACCCCGCTCCTGGTCGCGCTCAGCGACCCGACCCCCGGACTTCGACAGACGGCCGCCATCGCGCTCGGCATCCTCAAGGACCCCCGGGCGAGCAGCACCCTCGCGGCGTCGCTCACCGACCCCGATGTCGGGGTCCGCGCGAGCGCCGCCGAGGCGCTCGGCGCGATCGGCCGGAGCGAGAGCCGGGAACCGCTCGAGCGAGCGTTCGAGGACCCGGACGACCACGTGCGGGCCCGGGTCGCGGGAGCGCTGCGCCTGCTCGCGGACGTGCGCTCGGTCCCCGTCCTCGCCGCGCACGCGACCGACCCCTCCACCGAGGTACGTCAGGCCGTCGCCTCCGCGCTCGGGGGGATCGGGACGGACGAGGCCGCGCTCGCGCTCGCTCCGCTGCTCGCCGACGAGAGCGACCGGGTCCGGCGGGAGGCCGTCCTCGGATACGGCCGAACGACCGGACCCGAGGTCGTGGTCACGGTCCGCGCGTTCCTGGGCGACCCCGCGCGTCGCGTCCGGGTCGCCGCCGCGGTCATCCTCGGTCGCCACCGGGATGTCGCGAGCGTCCCTCTTCTCCTCGAGCGGTTGACGGCCCCCGAGACGTGGGAGAAGCCGGCCGTGCTGGTCGCTCTCGGACGGATCGGTTCGATGGACGCCCTCCCCGCGCTCATCGCGGCCTGCGAGAATCCCGCGCACTGGGTCCGCGTGTGCGCCCTGCACGCGCTCGGCGACATGGGGGTTCCCGCCGCCCGGACCGCCGCGCTCCTCCACGCGAAGGACCCGGCGTGGGCGGTCCGCGGGGCGGCTGCGATCGCCCTCGGCGCCGCCGGTGGCGCGGACGACCTTCCCGTGCTCCTCGAGCTGCTGCGCGACGACCATGCGTGGCCGCGACGGGGCGCGACGTATGCGATCGGTCGCCTCGGGCTGACCGAGGCAGCGCCTCGGATCCGCGAGGAGCTCGCCGACCCGGTGGCCGAGGTCCGGCTCGCCGCCGTATGGGCGCTCGGTCGGCTCGGGGACGACGGGGCCCGCGAGGACCTGGTCCGACTCCTGTACGGCGTCCATCCTGGCGACCCGGAGGAGGTCGTGCTCTCCGACGCGGAGACGGACGGGGCGCTCCGCTCCGATGCCGAGAGCCGGCTGTTCGACGCCGCGGTCCAGGCCCTCGGCCGCCTCTCCCACGGAGTGCCGGACCCGCTCGTGCACCGCGCGTTGCTGGATGTGCGCGGGCGGCTCAGCGACGAGGAGCTCGACCGCCTCGCACGCCTCCCGCTCCCGGAGGTCGGAGGGGACCGGACCCCCGTCACCCTGCGCGCCCTCTTCGAGACCGCGATCCCCACGTCGGGCGATGACGAGGACGCCGGATGATCCGGGACCTCCGAAAGCCGGACGCGCCCCGGGTGCTCCGGCTGCTCAAGACGCAGTTCCCCGAGGAGGAGGCGTTGCTGGGCACTCGCCCCGAAGGGTTCGGGAAGGTCATCGACCGGGTGTTCCGGTGGGACGCCCAGTTCGTGATCCGCCTGTCCCGGTGGTTCGGGCGGCCGCTCTTCCGATTCTTCGTGGACGAGGAGGACGGCGGCCTCGTCGCGACGACGCTCCTCTCGTTCGCACAACGATCGGGGTACGTGAGCATGGTCGTCGTCGACCCCGCCTACCGACGGCGGGGGCTGGCGCAGGCGCTGCTGGAAACCGCCCGGGTGGCGACGCAGTCGGCCGGCCGGAAGTACATCGCGCTCGATGTCCTGGCCCAGAACACCCCGGCGCGGACGCTCTACGAGCGCATCGGGTACCGCCCGCTGCGCGAGAGCTCGTACATGGTGCGCGAGCCCGGGGCGCCGCTGGCCGGCCCGCCGTCCCCCTCCGTCCGACCGTTCCGGAAGGACGATGCCCGAGCCCTCGTGGAGGTCGCGCGCCGCTCCACGCCGACGGAGGTCGAGGAGGTCCTCCCCCTACGGGAGGGGTCCCTCCGGGGTTCGAATTTCGTCAACCAGATCCTCAACAGCAAGACCGCCGCATGGGTCGTCGACCGGGGTCACGGAGCGGAAGCCTACCTCGGTGCCGTCTCCACGCCGACCACGAGCGCCGGGCACCTCTCCGACCCGATCGTGGGAGAAGGGATGGACGCCGCCGACTCCGCGGCGCTCGTGCGGGCGGCGGTCAACTGGTGCATCGACCAACGCTCCGCCCAGATCATCACTCAGGTCCCGACGGCCAACGTCCGCGGGCGAGCGGCGCTCCAAGGAGGCGGGTTCCAGGATGCCCTCGCGCTCTGGACGCTCTACCGCCCCGTCGCGTAGACCGCCCCGCGCGCGAGCGGGGGTCGATGTCTACCTGTTCCCCGCCGTCGTCGGCGGTGGGCTCGGCGACATCGAAGAGGTCCTCGCGGCGGGTCGCGAGCTCGAGGGCGCGGGATTTCGGACCGTTCTCTATCGTCGCGCCGGTCGGCCGCTGCCGCGCGCGGTCGACGGTCCCTGGGAGTGGCCCGGCGTCGAGCGACGTGCCCGCATCGTCCGGCAGGCGCCCGCGGCCCTGACGGTCGCTCCGGCGTGGGGGATCAGTGCGGCCCCGAGCCGTGACGAGCCGTTCGGCCGCGGGGGTCCGTGGGAGCTCGAATCCGGAGACGTCGAGCGAGCGTATGGACCGACGTCCACGATCCACGTCAGCCTCGAGGAGTTCGCACGGACCCTGGGCCCGGCCGCAGAGAATCGGGAACGACTGCGCGAAGGAGGGGTGCCGGACCGCGACCTCGGACGGTGCCTTCGCCGGTCCCGCCGGGCGGGGGAGGTCGACCAGTTCCGTACAGCGTTCACGCGGTACCGCGAGTTCGAACGCCCCAACGTCCTCCACCTCTTTTCCACGTTCCGTCCCGCCCCCGGGTTCGCGCGCGAATACCCCGAGGCGGTGCAGACCGGACCGCTCTGGCCCCGACGCTTTCCGCCGGGTTCGGCCCATCCGCGCTCGGCCCATCGACCCGAGTGGGTATGGTATGCGAGTCCCGCGAGCGCGGAGCGGGTCGCGCCCGAAGTGGTGCAGGGCCTCGCGGATTCCGACCCGCCGGTCCGGCTGTACATCCGCACGGAACGTCCCTGGAGCGCGACGTTTCCTCCGGACCGGGTGGAGGTCGTCACCGGCCGACTCGACCCCGCGACCTGGCACCACCGGTTCGCCGCCGCGGACGTCCGTATCGTCACCGGCAGTCGCACGCTCCTCGAGGCGGTCGAGCTCGGCGGCCCGTTCCTGTACTTCAACGGAGTGCTCGGCGAGGGAATCCGGCGACGGCGTCATCGCCCCGAGAAGGTGGCCGCGCTCCTCGCGCTGGCTCGAGCGGCCGGCGTCTCCGCTGCGCTGCGACGCGACCTCGCCGATTTCGCACGGGGCCGTCGGGTCCGCTCCGTCGTCCACCGCGCCGCCGCCGGGACCGGGGCGTGGGCGCGGTTCCCCCGGCACCTGCGTCCGGTCGGTTTCCGGCCGCCCTACGACGATGCGGGTCGGCTGGTACTCGCCGTCGCAGACGCCCTCGCGCGCTCCCCGACGGATGCCCTCGGGATCGTGCAGCGGACCCGCGCGGGCTCGCCGCTTTAATCGTCCGCTCGCTCTCGCCGTCGGATGCCTTCGGGCGAGGCGACCCCACCGGCCGTGGCCCGCGCGCTCCTCGGCAGCGCCCTCGCCCTGAAGCGCGGTGAACACCTCGCCGTGGTCAGCTGGAACCACACGCTTCCCTGGGCCTCGGCGTGCGTCGCCGAGGCCCGACGGATCGGCGCCCGACCGTTCCTCGTGCTCGAGGACGAGGACGCGTTCTGGCGGAGCATGGAACTCGCGCCCTCGTCCGCCGGCTGGTCCCATCTCCCGGCCCCGGTCGCCGCGGCAGTCGCCCGTTCCGACGCCCTCGTCTACTTCCCCGGGCCCGCCGACCGGCCCCGGCTTCGGAGGCTTCCCACCCGACAGCATACGCCGTTCCTCGGGGCGGACGATGAGTGGCTGCGCCGGACCCGTCGTGCCGGTCTTCGCGGAGTGCGGTGCCTCCTCGGCTACGCCTCCGACGCCCAGGCCGAACGATGGGCGGTACCCGGAGCGATGTGGCGCAGCCAACTGATCCGGGGGATCACCGACGTCGATTACGGCGACCTCTCCCGAGCCGCCCAGCGAACGGCGGCCCTGCTCCAGAAGGGCCGCTCGCTCCGGCTGACCGCGCCGAACGGCACCGACCTCACGCTCCGCCTGCGGGGTCGCACCCCGTGGGTCGACGACGGGAGAGTGGACCGCGACGATCGCCGCCGCGGCCGCACGCTCGCCACCAGTCCCGCCGGCTCGGTCGTGGTCTCGGTCGAAGAAGGGAGCGCCGAAGGGACGGTGTTCGCGAACCGACCGAGCTACCTTTCGTCCGGCCGGGTCACCGGGGCCCAGTGGGAGGTCGAGAACGGTCGACTGCGGAACTACTGGTATTCGGAAGGGGCGGAGACGTTCGAGGAGGAGTTCGAGTCCGCTCCGCCGGGACGAGAGGTCGTGGCCCTGTTCGCTCTCGGGTTGAACACGGCGCTCGCACCCGGCGTGCCCCAGGCCGAGGACATGGAGGCGGGGACCGCCACGATCGCGATCGGAGGGAACACCCTCTACGGCGGACGCAACCGGTGCCGATACCTCTCGTGGATCACGGTCGGGGAGGCGACGGTCGCGGTTGACGGACAGCCGCTCGCGGACCGCGGCAAGGTCCTCTGACCCGGTCCCCGCCGTCCGGCTGGGGCGGGCGTTCTTCGACCGGCCGACGCGGCGGGTCGCCCGCGAACTGCTCGGCGCGCGGCTCCGCGTCGCGAAGGAGGGGGAGGTCCGAGAGGTACGTATCGTCGAGACCGAGGCGTACGTGCGCCACGACGAGGCCAGCCACACGTACCGCGGGCGCACCGCCCGCAACCGATCGATGTTCGGCCCACCGGGAACCCTCTACATGTTCCGCATCCACCAGGTCGTCTGCGCAAATCTCGTGACTCGTCGAGGAGAGGCGGTGCTCCTGCGCGCGGGAGCGCCGACGCCCCCGACCGAAGGGGTCGCGTCCGGACCGGGCCGGCTCTGTCGAGTCGTCGGGCTGACGATCGCCGATGACGGCACGGACGCGGTAACGGGACACCGGGTCGAGGTCCTTCCGCGCTCCACCCGCCCCCGGCGGGTCGGGGTGGGGCCCCGCGTCGGGATCAGCCGGGCCGTGGAGCGGCCGCTGCGGTTCTGGATCGTGGGAGACCCGGCGGTCTCGAAGGCGCCGGCGTCTACCGCTTCAGCTTCGCCCAGTCGTAGCCGCGGCGTCGGGCGGTATCCCCGAAGCCGCACGAGGAGCAGACCTTCTTCTGGCGGTGGTAGGAGTGTCGACCGCACCGACGGCAGATGACGTGTACGATCTTGCCGCCACGGCTGGACGGGGTACCCTTCGACATGCTTCCCCTACGGTGAGATGTAGACGATCGAGTCGCCCCGCACGAGCGTGAGACCGCCGTGGGGCGTCACCACGTCCTGCACGACCTCCTCGGCCGCGGAAAGGACGAGGTTCAGATGCTGGTCGTAGGCGTCCAGGACGCCCCGGTACGAGCGTCCGCCCTTCATTTCCACGAGGACCCGCTTGTGCAGGCTCTGCTGGAGGACGTCGAGGGGCCGCATTGGAGTGCGGGCGAGACCGGGACGGCTTCTTAACACTTACCGCGGGCAGAACGCGCGCCCCCGGCGGGCGCGTCGAAGAGCGCCAGCACGGGAGAGATCGGACCGACTTCGGGGGAGGCCCCGGCCGGCGTCCGGGCGGCTTTCCGGACCCTCGTCCCGACCTGGGATACGGAGCCGGATCCGGAGGCCGAGTGGAACCGGGTCCCGAGCAACGGAGCGAACCGCTCGAGATAGAATCGACGCTCGAGACCCCCGACGCGTTCGTGCCGCCGCGCCAGGTCCGCCGGATGGCCGGCCGGGTCTCGGCGCACCCGGTCCGACCGGATCGAGGTCGGAGTGTCGAGGTAGACGTACGCATCGGCGAGCCCCCATTCGCCGCGCTCCGAGAGCTCGCGAGCGAACTGTACGACGGCCGTGAGCGCGGACGGAGGCGCCGCTCCGATCCCGACCAGGGCCCACGTGTAGGTCAATGGGCCCAAGAATCCGGTGTCGGCGAGGACCGTCCCCCCCGCCGCGGCCCGGGTCCGGGCCTCGAGGTACCGTTTCGAATCTTCCCGAAGGAGCCGTCGCTCCAGGTCGACCAGCTCGGCGGCCGAGTGGAACTCCAGCGACGGAGGGCGTCGCATTTGGCGATACGCCTCGAGGAGGACCATCCATCCCGATTCCGCGGCGACGCGTACCACCATGGTCGTCTTGCCGGCGCCCGAGGCACCCTCGATTGCCACCACCCGCCCGGACGCCGTGCGACCACCCCCCGACGCCGTCCGGGACCGGGGGCTCGGCAAAATGGTGTCCCTCGGCTCGCGCGGGCGGCGGTATTTATCGCCCGGGCGGCTGCCCGGCGACGTGTCCGATACGCCGGCGCACGAACCTCCCGCGCACCGGTTCGGTGCCCGCGTACTCGATTGGGACCGGCTGAGCGAGATCGCGCGCGAGATCGAGCGCACCGAGAGCGACCCCGAAGGCGTCGGGATCATGACGCGCAAGGGACGGATCTTCCCGGTGTGGCTTTCCGATATCCCGCTGAAGGCGTCTCCGCTGATCAAACAGGAACTCCTCTCGGTCGGGGGCGACGCGGCCCACGCCCGCGGCGTCGCCGACCACTCGGTCCGCGCGAGCTCGGTCCTCCTGCTCGCGACGTGGGGCCAGTACCGGCGGCTCCTCCCGAAGTTGCGGCGTCAGCCGTTCCACCTGCGCGAAGTCGCCGATGAGGTCGACCGGGCCCTGCGCGAGTACGTGGCGCATGGAACGCGGACGGTCGAGGGGGCCCACCGTTCCCTCACGCTCGGCGACCGCCCGCGCGTGATGGGGGTCGTCAACGTCACCCCCGATTCGTTCTCGGACGGGGGAAAATTCCTCGAGCCTCCCGCGGCGATCGCCGCCGCGCTCCGGATGGTCGAGGACGGGGCGAGCGTCATCGACGTCGGGGGCGAGTCGACCCGGCCCGGGGCGACGCCCATTTCGCCGGAGGCGGAGTGGGCCCGGCTCGAACCGGTGCTCGACGGACTCCGGGGGCGGCTCACCGTCCCCCTCTCGGTGGACACCCGACACGCCGAGGTCGCCGCGAAGGCGGTTGCGGCCGGCGCCGACCTCGTGAACGACGTGGAGGGACTGCGCTCGGAGGAGATGCGCCGGGTCGTTGCCCGGTCGGGGGCGGCGGCCCTCGTGATGCACATGCGGGGGACCCCGACGACGATGCAGCAGGACCTCGAGTACGCCGACCTTCGGGCGGAGGTCTTCCGCGCCCTCGCCGACGGGACGGACACCGCGATCCGGTCGGGGATCCCGGCAGAAAAGCTGCTGGTCGACCCCGGGCTCGGGTTCGGAAAGTCCGCCGACCAGAGCCTCGAGCTGCTCGTCCACGTCGGGGAACTGCGCAGCCTCGGCTACCCGGTCGTCGTCGGGGCGTCGCGCAAGTCGTTCCTGGGCGCCGCGCTCGACCCCGGCGCGGCGAGCGAACGGCTCGAAGCGGGGATCGCCGCCGCCGTGATCGCCGCCGAGCGGGGGGTCGCGCTCGTGCGCACGCACGACGTCGGGGCGACCGTGCGGGCGCTCGCGCTCGTCGCGGCCGCCGATCGACTGGCCGGCCGACCGCCGAAGGCCCCGGGCGCGCTCGCTTCGGTCGACGCCGACGAGTGAGCCCGCGCTACGGCATCGGGGTCCCGTCGTCCGCGACGTCGGTCTCGAAGACGAGCGAGCCGAGGTAGTTGCAGTCGAGGCAGTGGTAGACCTGCCCCATGATCGAGCCCGCGCTGAGCACGATCCGGGTCGACCCGCAGGTGGGGCACCGCAGGATCCGGTTACGGTGTCGGCGGCGGCGCATCGTCGTCCTCCTCGTCGGGGAGCGGGGTCGCGTCGTCCGTCCCCTCGTCCTCCGGCTCGTCCTCGGGGGGTTCCTCCGGGGTGGGGAGCTCCTGGGCCGGGGGCGGGGGCAGCGCTTCGTCCGGCGCGTCGACGCCCTCCACGGCGCCTTCGAGGATCACGGCGTCCCGGACCTGGTCGTCCTCGTCGAGGCGGATCACCCGCACACCGAGCGTGTTGCGCGACTGGGAACGGATCGTCTTCACCGCGACGCGGATCGTGATCCCGTTCTGCGTCGTCACGAGCAGCTCCGAGGCGTCCGTGGTCGGGAGGACGGCGACGACGGCGCCGTTGCGTCCGCCGGTACGGATCGTCCGGACCCCCTTCGCACCCCGCTTCGTCTCGCGGTACTCCTCGGTCGGGCTACGCTTGCCGTACCCGGTCGACGTGAGCGAAAGGAGGGTCGGGAACTTCGCGCTGACCGGGGCCATCGCGACGACGTGGTCGTCCTTCTCCCCGGAGAGGCGGACCCCGATGACGCCGTACGTCGCCCGGCCCATCGGTCGTACCTCGGAGAGCGCGAACCGGACGAGTTGGCCGGCGTGGGTCGCGAGGAGGAGCTCCGTCGACTCGTCCGTGACGAGCGCGATCCCGACGAGCTCGTCCCCCTCCTCGAGGAGGATCGCCTGGATCCCGCTCGTGCGGATGTTCTGGAACTGGTCGAGGGTCGTCCGCTTGACGAGGCCGCGCCGCGTGGCGAAGAAGAGCGACCCGGTCGAGGAGAGGTCGTGGAGCGGCAGCAGGGTCTGCACCCGCTCGCCCTCCTTCAGCCGGGGGAGGAGGTTGATGACCGCCTTGCCCTTAGAATGGCGGCTCCCCTCGGGGAGCTCGTATGCCTTTAACTGGTAGACGCGGCCCTTGTTCGTGAAGAAGAGGACGTCGTCGTGCGTCCGCGTGACGAAGGTCCGGATGACGTAGTCCTCCTCCTTCGTCTCCATCTGGATGAGGCCGCGACCGCCGCGGCGCTGGCGTCGGTACTGGTCGAGCGGGAGGCGCTTGATGTACCCGTCCCGGGTGACGAGGACGACCACGTCGGTATCCGGGATCAGGTCCTCGAGCGTCCGTTCGGTGAACGCCGGCACGATGTGGGTCCGCCGCGCGTCCCCGCAGCGCTCCTTCAGGTCCGTGAGCTCCTCGACGATCAGGCGGTCGAGTCGCTCGGGCGACGCGAGGACCTCCCGCAACGTGCGCGCCAGCGCCTCCTTCTCGTTCTTCTCCTGCTCGACCGCCTCGCGCTCGAGCGCGGTGAGCCGCGATAGGCGCATGTCGAGGATCGCCTTCGCCTGCTCGCTCGAGAGGAGGAACTTTCCCATCAGGCTCGTCTCGGCGGCGGGGATGTCCTTGGACCGCCGGATGATCTTGATCACCTCGTCGATGTGGTCGATCGCGGTCAGGAACCCTTCGAGGAGGTGGAGTCGCTCCTCCGTCTTCCGGAGGTCGAACGTGGTCCGCCGGGTGAGGACCGTGCGGCGGTGGTCGAGGTGCAAGAGGAGCAGGTCCTTCAGCGGAAGGACGCGCGGTCGCCCCTCCACCAGGCAGAGGTTGATCACGCCGAAGCTCGTCTCGAGCGGGGTGTGCTCGTAGAGCCGGTTCAGCACGATCTCGGCGGTCGCGTCGCGGCGCAGCTCGAGGACGACGCTCGTCCCGTGACGGTCCGACTCGTCGCGCAGGTCGGTGATCCCGTCGATCCGCTTGGTCTTGACGAGGTCGGCGATCAGTTCGAGGAGGCTCGTCTTGTTGACCTCGTAGGGGATCTCGGTGATGACGATCTCGTCGCGGCCGTCCCGCTCGCGGGGCTCGGCCTTGCCCCGGAGGTGAAGGGTCCCGCGGCCGGTGGCGTACGCCTCCCGGATCCCCTCGGTCGAGAGGAACCCGCCGGTCGGAAAGTCCGGCCCGGGAAGGACCGTGAGGATCTCGTCGAGCCCGACGTCGGGCTGCGCGATCAGGAGGAGGAGCGCATCGGTGACCTCGTTCAGGTTGTGCGGCGGCATGTTGGTCGCCATGCCGACGGCGATCCCGGCCGAACCGTTGACGAGCAGGTTGGGAACCTTGGACGGAACGTCCAGCGGCTCCTTCAGCGTCCCGTCGAAGTTGTCGGTCCAGTCGACCGTCTCCTTCTCGATGTCGAGCAGGATCTCTTCGGCGATCGGCGAGAGGCGGGCCTCGGTGTACCGCATCGCGGCGGGCGAGTCGCCGTCGATCGAGCCGAAGTTTCCCTGTCCGTCGATGAGCGGGTACCGCAGGCTGAACGACTGGGCCATCCGGACCAGCGCGTCGTAGACGGCGAGGTCGCCGTGGGGATGGTACTTGCCGAGGACGTCGCCGACCGTCCGGGCGGACTTGCGGTACGCCCGGTCGTGGGTGGCGCCGGACTCCCACATCGACCAGAGGATCCGGCGCTGGACCGGCTTCAGGCCGTTGCGCCCGTCCGGGAGCGCGCGTCCGACGATGACGCTCATCGCGTAATCGAGGTACGATTGATGCATCTCCCGCTCGAGCGGCCGGTCGTGGATCCGGTCCGGTTCGGGCGGAGTGGTCACTTCCGGAGTACCGCTCATGCGGTGGCCCCCCCGCGGGCGCCGAGCTGAGTGCCGATCACGCGGTCGGCCTCGGCCAGGAACCGGTCGCGCGTGCCGGCGGGGATCGTCGCGCCCGAGGCGACGCGGTGGCCGCCCCCTTCGCCCCCGACGGCGGAGGCCGCCGTCGCGCACGCCACCGAGAGGTCCACCCCGTGCTCGACCAGCCGTAGGGTCGCCCGGGCGCTGAGCTTCGTAGGGCCCGCGCCTTCGGAGAAGGCGAACACGGGTCGTTCGGGGTCGAGGAGGTAGAGCATCGCCATGCCAGCCTGGGTACCCGCGAGGGTAGTGTCCGGACTGCTGAACCACTGGAGAGAACTCATCGAATTTACACCCTCGTCTTCAATCCGTTGAAGCCCCTTCAGGATCCCGGTCCGCCACCCGTCCTCGGCCGCGCGGACCCGCTCCGCGGCGGACAGGTCGCCGAGGGAGTACGCCACCCCGAGACCGGGGGACTTGGCGCGTCCCGAGGCGCTCTGCCGGTTCGACACTTCCTCGGCATCCAGGCCGAGCGAGGGGATGAACCAACGGTCCTGGTCGAGCACCTGGACGGCCTCCGGGGCGACGCCGCTCTCGGTCAGTCGGCGGCGGAGCTCGGCGACCAGGCGCTGGGTCTCGTCGGCCGTGAGACTCGAGGGCGGGCGCGCCGGGTCGATCCCGAGGGTGTCGAGGAAGATCCCGACCTGCTCCGGTCGTCCCGAGAGTCCGCGGACGTACGGGTCGATGCTGCCGACGATCGCGGCGCCCATCGTCGGTCCGAAGAGGGCGACCCCGGGCCGACGGACGACCAGGGAGCGTCGGGTGGCCTCCTCGACCAGCCGCGCATTGAGCCCGTGGAACCCGCCGACGTGCTGGCGGTCGCCGATCGCGCCCGAGAGCCCCCACGGGGCGTTGTCCCAGTTCATCGGGTCGAGGAAGACCGTGAACAGCCAGGTGAGCGTCGCCGCGCACATCTCGGTCATGCCGTCGACCCCCCAATCGAGGGGGTTGACGAACGCGACGTGCGCCGGGAGGGCCGGAGGGGTCGGAACCCCCGGGTACTTGTGATGGTCGAGCACGACGACCGGATGCGGGTGCCCTTCGAAGACGTCGAGCCAGCTCGACCCCGTGTCGACGACGAGGATCGGTCCGGCGGTGCTGCGGACGAGGTCGGCCATCCGCTCGCGCTCCACGCCGGCGAGCGCGGTCGCTTGGGCGGGGTACCCGAGACGGCCGAAGGCCCGCAATGCGGACGACGCGCTCGCGATCCCGTCCGCATCGTAGTGGTAGATGACCCGCCACCGACGCGGGTGGCCGAGCACGAGCGCGCGGGCGCGGTCGAATTCTTCGCGATATCTTGGGTCGGCGACGAAGCCGTCGGGGCCCGAAGGCATCACTCCACCTGGAGCGCCGCACCCGCGGCCGAGTACCGCCAGGTCTCGGGGAGTCGTCGGCGTCGGCGGTAGTATCGGGCGAGACGTCGGATCCGCGACTCCATCAGGTTGAGTCCCCGGCGGTTGGCGAGATCCTTCGGGTGGGCCTGCAGGTGGTGTTGGAGGTGCACGACGCGCTTGAGGAGGGCCTGGAGGTCATCGGGGATCTCCGGCTTGACCCCGTTCTCGCTGAGGAGGACGCCCAACCGCTTGCCGGTGATGGCACGGGAGAGCGGGATCGCGTAGGAGTCCCGGAGCGTCTGACCGACGAGCGCCTGGCCCATTCCGCCCTTCGCGAGCTGGACGGCCTGGCTGACGACCTCCTCGGACGACGCCGTGACCCACTCCGGCTTGGTCACGGGGTGCGGCCGGTGCGACCCGGCTCGACCCTTGTGCCCGGAGTGGATTCTCGACATGGGGGCACGCCCACCCTCGGGGGCTACTTAAGAATTTATGGGCATAAATCCGGTCGAACGGTGCGGGGGTCTCACGAGATGCGGTCGCTCTTCTGGAGGTTCTCTACGAGGAACTGTTTGCCGCCCGCCGTGATCCGATAGTGAGCCTTGGGAGCGCGATGCGGACCCCGGCTGGTCTGGGCGTAGTTCCCGGGCGCCTGGGTCTCGACCATGCCGTTGCGCACGAGGAGGCCGAGCGCGAGAGAGACCTTGACCAGCCCCTGGTCGATCGCCCAGAACTTCCCCAGCATCCGTTCGAGGTCGTCGAGTTCGAGGGCCTGGTCCCGTTCGCGGCCCTCGTGCAGCGACTCGACCCGGTTCAGCTGCTGAAGGATCGCCACGAGCGTCGCCCGGACCGGATCTGGAGGGTCCCCGGACGGCATGCGTATTGACTACGCGAAGTTCTCCTACTTAAAATGCGCATGGGCGCACGCCGGCGCCGTTCGGGGCGGGCCGTCGTCAGACCCGTCCGACCTTCTCGAGTTCCTTGAGGAGGAGGCGCTTCCCCTCCAGCGTGATCACGAACCGCTCGCCGACCACGCGACCTCGGTCCCAGGCGTACTCCGAGTCCGTCAGGGAGCGCACGAGGCCATTGGCCGTGAGGATGTTCAGAGTGGTGGTGACCTGCTCGACGCTCGCGCGGGGGAATTCGACCTTCGCCAGCAGGTGGCCGATCTCTTCCGTTTCGAGCCCCTCGACCGACTCGTGTTCCTCGTCGACGCGGTTGAGCAGTTTCAGGACCTCGAGCATTTCGCCGTGCAGTTCCCGGGCCTGCACGTCGGGCGGCAGCGGCATGCCGGTCTACCGCGCGACGTCCCACTTATGCATATCCGTCGCCCCGAGCGGGCTGCGAATCGCCCAACGGGCTTTTAGTCCGGGTCCGACGATACCTTTGCGCTCATGACGTGCACCTGCCGGAACCCGGCGCGCTGCCCGATCTGCAACACGCCGGTGCGGGTACCGCTCTCCAACCTCGAGAACCAGGCCGGCGGAGCGATCCTCGTGGAGCGGTTCGCCCGTCGGGACTCGTCGGCGTCCCGCGAGGGTCTTCGACGCCTCATCGAGGGATGGGCGACGTGCCCGTCGTGCGGACACAGCATCCATCACGAGCACTCGCGCTCCTGCGTCGCCGAGGCATTGAGCGCCGCGGGGGTCCCGCTCGGCGAGCGCGAGTCGATCCTCGCCAAGATCACTTTTCCCGAAGGTTGACGGTCCGACGACCATGCCGGCGCCGGAGGAGTTCGTCGTCACGCCCTACGAGGTCAAGGGGAAGATCGACTACGACCGGCTCCGTGAACTGTTCGGCACGCAGGAGATCACCCCGGAGCTCCTCGCGCGGCTCCACCACCTCGCGGGCGGCGAGCTCCACCCGCTCCTGACGCGAGGGATCTACTACTCGCACCGCGACCTGGCTCCCCTCCTCGACGGGTATGCGAACGGGCGACCGTTCTTCCTCTACTCCGGCCGGGGTCCGTCCGGGCCGCTCCACACGTCGCACCTGGTCCCGTTCGACCTGTGCCTCTGGCTCCAGAAGCGTCTCGGCGTACCGATGTACATCCAGATCACGGACGATGAGAAGTTCTGGGCGCGCTCGGGCCTCACGCGGGAGGAGACGGCGCACTGGGGCCTCGAGAACCTGTACGACATTCTCGCGCTCGGCTTCGACCCGAAGCGGACGCACGTCTTCTTCGACTCCCGCTCGATCGCCGCGCTGTACCCCCTCGCGATCCGGGTCGCGCGGAAGATCACCTACTCGAACGTGAAGGCGGTCTTCGGCTTCGAGCCCAGCACGAACATCGGTCTCGTGTTCTACACCGCGCTGCAGAGCGTTCCGTGCTTCTGGCCGTCGTGGGCCGAAGACCGGACGGTCCCGTGCCTGATCCCGTGCGGGATCGACCAGGACCCTCACTTCCGACTGACCCGGGACATCGCGGAGGGATTGGGGTACCCGAAGCCGGCCCTCGTCCACTCCCGGATGGTCCAGGGGCTCCTCGGGGAAGGGGCGATGTCGACGAGCGGACCCCGCGCGGACGATGCGCTCTTCCTCAACGACCCGCCGAAGACCGTGGAACGGAAGCTCCGCTCCGCCTTCACCGGGGGCCGCGCGACCGTCGAGGAGCAGCGTCGTCTGGGGGCGACGCCCGAGATCTGCTCGATCTGGGCGCTGTGGCGGACCCGGTTCGCGGAGTCGGACGCGAAGTTCGAGGAGATCACCCGAACGTGCCGGTCCGGCGAGCTGCTCTGCGGGGATTGTAAGGGACAGTTGATCGAGCGGGTGCAGACGTTCTACGAACGGCACGCCGTCGCGCGCGAGAAGGTCAAGGCCTGGGCCGAATCGACGATCGTCACCGAACCGCCGAAGCCGCTCTGAGCGGGCCGGGACGGTTCAGAGGATCTCGGGTCGGCGCGCCTTCGGTTCCGCGCGGCGGACCACGGGAGACTCGGGTCGGCCGGGCACCGCGTCGTCGGACGGGGACTCGGGCACGGCGGCCCCCTCGACCGCCGTCAGGAGCTTCAGCATCGGGCGGAACAGCGACCGGGACGCCCGGTCCGGGTCGAGGGTGTAGGCTCGGTCGTACGCGGCCACGGCCTCCTCTTCCTCCCCGAGGGTCAGCAGCGAGAGCGCGAGCTCGAGCCAGCTCTTCGCCTCGCGGGTCCCCTCCCGCTCTCCCGTCTCGTCGATATGATCGTCGCCCGCCGGGTGCGAGGAGGCGCGGGGGGCGCCGTCGACCCCGGGAACGTCCCGGGAGAGGACGAGCGCCCGCTCGAAGGCGGCGGCGGCGCCGGTCTCGTCCCCCGATTCGGCGAGCGCGACGCCGAGACGGTGCCAGGCGACCAGGTCCATGGGCGTGAGCGCGACGGTGCGTCGGTAGGCGGAGGCGGCGGTCCCCCACTCCTCGCGGGCCGAGCGGGCGACGCCGAGATGGAACCACGCCTCCGCGTTCGCCGGCGCGAGCGAGACGGCCCGGGAGAGCGCTCCCTCGGCCTCCTCCGCCTTTCCCAGGTGGGCGAGGCAGATCCCGAAGTACGACCATGCTCCCGGGTCGTTCGGCTCGTCCCGGACCACATCGCGGAAGGCCCGTTGCGCGACCTCGTACTCCTGGCGAAGAAAGTGATGCACGCCGACGTCGAATCGCTGGCTCAAAACCGTTTACCGGGACTCCCCACTCCGCAGATGGGGGAAAAACCTACCGCCTTACCGGCACGGCGGCCGGAGGGCGGCCGCGTGCGTCGCCGTCGCGCGGCGACGGCGACTTTATATCGGTCCCGCGGCCATGCACCGATAGAGGAATCCGCGAGCCCAGCCTGAATCGAGCGTCCCGCCCGTCCTATTTCTGACGAGTGTTCGCACGACGAGGGTCACTCCACGATTCTCAACGCGAAACGCGAACAGAAGGCGACAAGACATGGTGGACAAACCCCTGACCAAAGTGCGAGACCTAACGCCGAACTCGAAGCAAGTCAACGTCCTCGCGAAGGTGCTGAGCGTGGGCGAACCGAAGGAGGTCATGGGCAAGTTTGGTGACCCCCGAAAGGTGTGCGAGGCCGTCGTCGGCGACGACACGGCCGTCATCACCCTGTCCCTCTGGAACGAGCAGATCGGCTCGATCGCGAAGGACGAGGTGATCCTCGTGGACAACGGGTACGTCTCCCTCGTCCGTGGGCACATGCGCCTCAACGTGGGCCGATACGGGAACCTCTCGAAGTCGACCGAGGCGATCGCCGAGGTCAACCAATCGCTCGACATGAGCCAGCAAGAGTTCGAGAGCGAGCGCCGGTCGTTCGGTGGCGGCGGCTTCCGTGACCGCGGAAGCGGCGGCTACAGTGGCGGCGGCGGTGGCGGTGGACGCTACTCGGGCGGCGGCAGCGGTGGCGGTGGCGGCGGTGGTGGCGGCAGTGGCGGTGGGAGCCGAGAGCGCTCCGACAGCTACAAGCGCTACTAGTCACAGCGACCCCGAGCCGCGCGACGAGCGAACCTTTTCCCCCGCCCGCCGGGCGGGGGCGTCCGGCGTCTGTGGCCGCATCGGATTAAATATGGCCCTCCGCTAGAGCCGCCCGCCGATGGCCGACGACTCCCGCGAACTCACCCTGTATGTCCAGTCCAAGCGCGCCGTGACGACGTTCTACCGTCAATCCCCCACGGGAGACGTGACCGGTGCACCACCGGCCCCGGTCTCCTCGGTCGCGGGCGAGGACAACGCGCGCGGCGAGGAAGGGATCCACTTCCTCTCGGACGACCAGGCCCGGTGCGTTGCGCACGCCGAGGAGATCGCGGGACGACGCGGGTATCACATCAAGGTCGTCGACATCGAACGGGCCGGGAGGGTCGAGCGGCTGATCGCCGAACACCTCCGCGGGGTCCAGACGTTCCCCGTCCTCATCTCGCCGAAGGGACCGCGCCTCGAAGGGGTCGCGGCGTTCACGGACGAGAACCTCTCCGAACTGATGCCGAGCGAACTCCGTAGCGTCCGGGCCTTCACCTACCTCAAGGTGCGCGGCGGCGACCTCGACCGGATCCGCAACCTACTCGAGACGCTCCCCGAGGTGAAGGAGCTCCACTTCCTGACGGGCGACTGGGACATCCTCGTCGTCCTCGATTTCCCCGGGCCCGCCGCGAGCAAGCGTCGCGTGCTCGACTTCGTCACCGAACGGATCCGCGGGATCCCCGAGGTCCTCGACACCTCGACCGTCGTCCCCGAGTTCTCGGTGACGAAGTTCCCGATCGCGTAGTCGTCTCCAGCCCGCGGTACGGGCGAGCATCGGCTCGTTCAGCCCTTTCGGGCGCGGCGACGCCGGCGCCGCGGGACGACCGGTAGCAGTCGCGCGCGAGCGCCCGGAACGGCGCCCGGCTCGGGGGTCCCGTAGAGCGGCTCGACCGTGAGCGGGTGGTCCTCCAGCCAGGCGACCCCTTCGACGTAGGCAGAGAACGCCTCCAGGCTCGTGAAGAGCGGGATCCCGAGCTCGACCGCCCGACGACGCAGGACGTACTCGTCCTCGAGCATCTGCTCGAACTTCTCCTGGGTGAGCGAGAGCGGCACGTTGAGGAGGAGGTCGATCTCCCCGCGGTCGAGCGCCTCCATGACGTTCGGATGCCGGTCCGGCTCGCTGACCTTGTGGAGGATCCGGACCCCCCGGATCCCGCGAGCGCCCAGGAACGCGCCCGTGTCCTCGGTCGCCGAGATCTTGAGGGCGAGCGACCGGAGCCGGTGCGCGACGGGCAGGAGCTGCTCCTTCAGCTCGGGTCCGCCGACCGAGAGGAACGCGGTTCCCCGGCGGGGGACGAGCCGGACCCCCGTGGCGACCAGCGCCTTGACGAGCGCGTCGGAGAACGTCGAGCCGAAACAGGCCACCTCGCCGGTGGACTGCATCTCGACCCCGAGCAACGGGTCGGAGCCGGCGAGCTGCAGGAAGGAGAACTGGGGGACCTTCACGCCGAAGCGGTCCGGGGGAAGCGGGGCGACCCCCTCGCGCGAGATCGCCCGGCCGAGCATCGCCCGGGCGGCCTCCCGGAGGAGCGGGACCCCGGTCGCCTTCGCGAGGAACGGCAGCGAGCGGCTGGCGCGCAGGTTGAGCTCGATGATCTGGTAGGCCTGGTCCTTCACGAGGAACTGCACGTTGAACGGACCGCGGATCTCGAGGGTGCGGGCGAGCCGCCCCGCTGCCTCGAGGAGCTGGCGCTGGACGTCGGGCGTGGTGTGGCGCGGCGGCAGGCAAAAGATCGCGTCGCCCGAGTGGACGCCGGCGCGTTCGACGTGCTCGAGGATCCCGGCGACGAGCACCCGTTTCCCGTCGGAGATGCCGTCGAGCTCCACCTCGTCGGCCCCCTCGATGAACTTGGTGATCACGACCGGGTGCTCGGGGGAGACGCGCGCGGCGTTCGAGAGGAACCGGGCGAGGTCGTTGCGGCCCCAGATGACCCGCATCGCCTGTCCGCTCAGCACGTAGGACGGGCGAACGAGTACCGGGTACCCGACATCGTCGGCGAAGGCGCCGGCCTCGTCGACCGTCGTGAACGCTCGCCAGGCCGGCTGGGGGATCTTGAGCCGCTCGAGGAGTCGTGCGAACTCGGCGCGGTTCTCGGCGGTGTCGATCGACGCCGGCGCGGTGCCGAGGACCGGGATCCCGCACATCTTCAGGAGCGGCGTCAGGTTCTGGGCGAGCTGGCTGCCGACGCACGTGACGACGCCGCCGAACGACTCGAAATCGACCAGGTCGCGGACGCGTTCGAGAGTGATCTCCTCGAAGTAGAGCCGGTCGGAGCGGTCGTAGTCGGTGGAGACGGTCTCGGGGTTGGAGTTCAGTACCGCCACGCCCGGGACGCCCTCGGCCCGGAGGCCGTCCACGAGATTCATCGTGGACCAGTCGAACTCCACGCTCGACCCGATGCGATACGGACCGGCCCCGACGACGAGCACCGAGCCCTTCGACATCGGTCGGACGTCGTCCGCGTCGGCACGGTAGGTCAGGTACAGGTAGTTCGTCCGCGCGGGCCATTCGCCGGCGAGCGTGTCGATCATCCGGACGCGCGGACGGACCCCCTCGGCGAGCCGGCGCCGCCGCACCTCCTCTTCGTCGAGGCGGGCCGAGCGTCCGATCGCCCGGTCGGAGAAGCCGAGCTCCTTGGCTCGCCGGAGCAGGGTCACCGGGACCTCTCCGCCCGGTACCGCCGAGAGTGCCCGGTCGGTCGCCTCGATCTCCGCCAGGCACTCGATGAACCACCGGTCGATCCAGGAGGCCTGGCTGATCGCCTCGGGTTCGATGCCGGCCCGCAGCGCTTCGAGGACCCAGAAGAGGACCTCGGGGGTCGGTCGCGCGAGGTCGGCGAGGATGGCGCTCTTCTCGCGGACGACCGCGGGGGGAATGAGGTCGGCGCGCGGGTCACCCATGCGCACCGCTTTCGAGAGCGCTTCGGGGAACGACGCGCCGATCCCCATCACCTCGCCGACCGACTTCATCGCTGGCCCGAGGCGCCGGTCCGCGCGCTCGAACTTCTCGAGGTCCCAACGCGGGAGCTTCACGACGACGTAGTCGAGCGCCGGCTCGAAGCAGGCCGTTGTGACGCCCGTGATGCGGTTCTTGAGCTCGGGGAGCGTGTAGCCGAGCGCGAGCTTCGCGGCGACGTAGGCGAGCGGGTAGCCCGTCGCCTTGCTCGCGAGCGCGCTCGAGCGCGAGAGCCGCGCGTTGATCTCGATCGCGTAGTACTCCTCGCTCGTCGGGTCGAGGCAGAACTGGATGTTGCACTCGCCGACGACGCCGCACGCCTCGACGGCCCGGAGGGCGGCCTGTCGGAGCATCTGGTACTCGTAATCGTTGAGCGTCTGGCTGGGGGCGATGACGATGTTGTCGCCCGTGTGCACCCGCATGCTGAGGACGTTCTCCATGTTGCAGACCGTGAGCGCGTTCCCCTTCGCGTCGCGGACCACCTCGTATTCGAGCTGCTTGAACGCCCCGACGTACCGCTCGAGGAGGATCTGGCCGACCGGGCTCGCGCGGAGCCCGCGGGCGACGACCTCGCGCAGTTCCTCCCGGTTCTGGGCGAAGCCTCCGCCCTTGCCTCCCAGCGTGTAGGCGACCCGGACCATCACCGGGTAGCCCAACGTCTCCGCGGCCGCGGCCGCCTCGTCGTAGTTGTAGACCGCGCGACTGGGCAACGTCGGCACGCGCGCCCGCGCCATCGTACGGACGAACTTGGCCCGGTCCTCGGTCGCCTTGATCCCGGAGAGCGGGGTCCCGAGCACTCGGGTGCCCGAGGTGCGCAACGCGCCCGAGTCCGCGAGCTGCACGCCGCAATTGAGGGCGGTCTGGCCCCCGAAGGAGAGGAGGATCCCCTCGGGACGTTCGGAGGCGAGGATCGGGGCCACGAATTCGGGCGTCAACGGTTGGAAGTACACGCGGCCGTGCTTCGGCGGGTCGGTCTGGAGCGTCGCGATGTTGGGGTTCACGACGATCGCGTAGACCCCTTCCTCCTCGAGGGCCTTGAGGCACTGGCTGCCGGAATAGTCGAACTCGCCCGCCTCCCCGATCTTCAACGCTCCGCTGCCGAGCAGCAGGACCTTCTGGGGGAGGGAGAGCGTCATGCGCGTCGCTTCACCTTGCCCACGAACCGGTCGAAGACGAATCCGGCCTCCTGCGGGCCGGGGTGACCCTCTGGGTGTCCCTGCAACGCCAGCAGGCGTCCCGAGCCGTCTCGCAGGCCTTCGACCGTCCCGTCGTCGGGGTTGGTCGCCCAGACCTCCAGTCCCGTGGAGGCGAGGGAGGCGGGGTCGACCGCGTAGCCGTGGTTCTCGCTGACGATGAGTCCCCGACCGTCCGGGAAACAGATCGTCTTGTTCTGCCCGCGATGACCGTACTTCAGCTTGAAGGTCGTCGCGCCCCGTGCGAGGGCGACGAGCTGGTGGCCGAGGCAGATCCCGAGCGTCGGGAGCGCGCGCGTCGAGGGACGGGCCAGTTCTTCGATCGTGGCGGAAAGCTCGGCCGGGTCGCCCGGGCCGTTGCCGATGAGGAGGCCGGCGACGCGACGGCCCTCCCACTTGGCCGGCACCTCGTGGTCGTACGGCAGCCGGAGGACCGACACGCGGCGCGCGAGGAGCGCCCGAAGGATGCTCATCTTGATGCCGCAGTCGAGGACCGCGACGACCGGACCCCCTTTTCGGGCCAACAGCGTCGCCCGGCGGGGGGCGACCTCCGGCATGAACTTCTCCTCCGCGTACTGGGGCGCGGCCCGGATCGCTTTGGCGAGCTCCGTCGTCGTGGGTCGGTCGTCCGCGGGCCCGACGTCGATGACGCCGCGCACGACGCCCTTCGCGCGGAGGTGCTCGGTCAATCGACGGGTATCGATGCCCCGGATCCCGGGAACCCCCTCGTCGGCGAGCCATGCTTCGAGCGAACGACGGCTCGCCCAATGGTTCGGCGAGGTCGTCCCGCGTACGATCACCCCGCGCGGTTGGACCTCCGCGCTCTCCAGCGACGGGAGCCCGTCCGGGTCCCGCTCGTTCGAGGGGACGCCGTAGTTGCCGAGCAACGGGTACGTGAACGTGAGGATCTGGCCGCGGAACGACGGATCGGTCAGGGACTCGGGGTAGCCGACCATCCCCGTCGTGAAGACGACCTCGCCCACGCGGCGACCGATCGCTCCGAGGCCGTCGCCGTCGAACCGCGTGCCGTCCTCGAGAAATAGAGTCCCCCCGAGCGCGCTCTTCTCGGCGCGAGCCGGCACGGGCGTCAGGAACCCGAAGAGAAGGAGGAGGGGGTCCGTGTTTAAGATTTGCCGTTCCGGAAACGCCGGCGACGCGGCCGGCACGCGAGCGACGCGCCCGGGCGGGGCGAGGAGCACTGAAATTCCCGTGGCGGGTGGACCGCCTCGTGCCGGGGTTCCCCCGCCTCCAGGAGTCGTACGATTTCGTCGTGGTCGGCGGCGGCCACGCCGGCCTCCAGGCCGGGCTCAAGGCCGCGCTCCTCGGTCACACGGCAGCGATCGTGGACCGGGGCCCGAAGTACTCGCGCTCGTACTACGCGCCCCGAATGGACAACATCCCCGGATTCCCTTCGGGGATCTCCGGACACAAGCTCCTGGACGAGCAGATCGCCGCGGTCCGCAAAGCGGACCCCGTGGGGTACTTCACCCCGGCGCGCGCGCTTTCGGTCGAACGGACCGAGAACGGGTACGCCGTCACGTTCGAGTGGTTGAAGCAGACGCACGTCGCCCGCGGGCGCGCGCTCGTCCTCGCCCTGGGGGTCGTCGACCGGATCCTCGAGGTCGGGGGCAAGATCGAGCCGATCTTTCCCTGGGCGAACCAGGCGCTGGTCGATTTCTGCGTGCTCTGCGACGGGCACGAGCTCCCGGGGAAATCGGTCGCCGTCCTCGGTCACGACGCGTTCGCCGCGCGCACCGCCCTCGACCTCCTGCACTTCCGGCCCTCCTCCGTGGAGATCCTCACCCACGGCCACCCGCTCCTCGAGGGAGCCCGCGACGACGACCGCACCACGCTCACGGCCGCGTTGGCCGAGCGCGGGATCCCCCACTCGGAGCTCGAGATCGTGGGATTCGACGGGATCCGCGAGCAGCGGTTCGGGGTCAAGTTCGCCGATGGGAGTGCGCGTACCTTCGACCGGGGGTTCAGCGCCCTCGGGTGGTACGACCTCCACCAGGAGTTCCCTCGCGCCCTCGGCTGCCGCTTCGACGCGGACGGGTCCGTCGTCACGGACGAGGATTGCCGGGCGCTCGCCGAGTCGACCGGGGCCCCGATCCCCGGGCTCTACTGCGTCGGGGACATGCGCAACGGGTGGGACCAGATCCCCGAGGCGTGGGCGACCGCCGAGCGCGCGGTCATCCACGCGTACGCCGAATACCTCTGAGCCCGGCCCGGTCGTCAGCCGGCCGGAGTGGGTCGCGCGGGGCTCGCCACGTCGAGGTGCAGGGCGAGTTCGCCGAGGTCCCGCGCGACGGCCGCCGCGCCGGCGGCGAGGAACCGGTCCTCGGTCATCGGCTCGGCGCTCGTCTCGGACGGGTCGGCGAGGACACCGTAGAATCGGACCCCCGCACGCGTGGCGCATTCCGCGTCGATCGCGTGGTCCCCCACGAACAGGGCGCGTTCGTCGGGGATCTCCATCTCTCGAAGGAGCAGGCGGAGGGCTTCCGGGGACGGCTTCTGCGGCCCCGGGGAACTGCGACTGCGCAGGTACGGGAAGTACGGGCCGAGCCCGGTGCGTTCGAGCGCCCCGCGGGCGAAGAACTCGGAGCTTCGCGTCAGCACTGCCAGCCGGAACCCGCGGTCACGCAGGGCGCTCAAGAGGCGGTCCGCGCCGGGGCGTACCACCGTGTGGGGCAACGCCTCCGCCTCGATCGCATCGATGCGCTTCGGATACTCGGCCTCGAACCGGAACAGGTTCCCATCCGGGGCGCCGGAGTTCGTGAGCTCGGCTCGCGCCGCTTCGACGATGCGGTGGATCGGCTCCTCGACCGTCAAATGGCCGGGTGTGACGCCGTACTTCTCGGCGATGCGGATGACCTCGGCCCGCATGCGGCCGAAGTCGTGGTGTGACAGGACGAGGGTCCCATCGAGGTCGAAGACGACCCCGAGGAGCGGCTCGAGGAAGTGGGGCTCGGTGTCTCGGGGCGGCATCTCTCGCCTCCGGTCCCGGACTGCCCGGCAGGGGAGGTAAGGGTTTGCTTCCAGCGGAACGGAGGGTCCCGCGGGGTCAGGGGCCGAGGTGAAAGGCGAGACCGTACCAGGTCCCGCGCTCCTTGTCGAAGGTGGTGCCGCACTGGTAGCAGAAGAAGATCCGGGCGGGCGAGTCCTTCGGTTCGAACTCCATCGGGGTACCGCAGATGGGGCAACAGAGCTTCGACTCGATCTCGGGAAGGCCGTGCCACGCATCCCGCCGACGGTCGTAGACGACCCCGTGGTGCCCGCAGAGGAACATCGGGTACGGGACCGAGGGGCCGGCGGGGCCGCTCATCGCACGGCCGCAGACCGGACAGTACATCGGATCCGTCGAGGGCACCCGGGCGCGAAGAACCTGCCGCTCGGTCCCTACGAGGCGGCGCGCGGGCGCTCGAGCGTAACGACCGATTCGCGGAGGACGAACGATCGCCGTTGCCCGCTCCGACGGGAACGAGCGACCTCCACGGACACGATCCGGAATCCGAGGGAGGCGCCCAGTCGCGCCGTGAGCAGGTCGGCGGGCACATAGGTGCCGGCGAGCAGGGAGTCACCGACCACGAGCACGAACCGGCCGCCGGGGACGAGCGCGTCGCGCACTCTCGCCAGCACGGGGACCAGGTCCGCGAAGTACCGGTGGACCACCGCATGGACGTCGTCACGACGGTACGAGCCCTTGCGGTCGACGTTGTCCCGGATCCGGGGGAGTATCTCGTCCAGCCAGGGGTCCGGGGTCCCGACCACGGCCCGGTAGGCGACGGTCTCGGCCCGGGGGAGGTTGTCGCATGCGACCTCCGCGCTCCGTACGGCGGCGAGGTCTCCGTACGACCGGGCGTAGCCGAGCCACGCAAGGTCGATCTTGTAGTTCATGACGTAGTCCATGCCGTTGACGTACGGCGGGCTCGTGACCGCGAGGTCGACCGAGCCTGACGGCCAGGTCGCCGACCGAGAGTCCGCTTGGGTCACCTGGGCCGCGGGGCCCCAGCGCCCCCGCTCCTCTTGCAGCGCCCCGAGGTCGCTGGACATTTCGTCGACCGCCTCCTGGAACCGGTCGAACGGGGAGCGCTCGCTCACCCGGTGCCGACGGTCGTAGCCGAGGCAGGGCGACCGGTGGAGACGGCTCGAGGGGATCAGGACGCGACCGAACGCGACGCGGAGCGCATCGGCGACGGGAGCTCCGCCCGGCGGAAGCGCGTCCCGCAGCCGCGTGAGGTCCCGCAGCGCCTCCGGGTCGAACTGACGTCGCGTCTCTCGTAGGAAGGGCAACGGACCGGCCCGACGCCCGGATCCGTTCCGGACCGTCCGTCGCGCCGCGCTCCGAAGCGCCGGGGCGGAGAGTTCGAAGTGCGTCTTGACGCGCGCCGCCAGAACGGCCGGAGCCAACAGCTCGGTGCCGAGCGCGCGAGCCCCGGCGCGGCGCGCCTCCACCAGCGTCGTTCCGCTTCCCGCGAACGGGTCCAGCACCGTGGCGGACCGCGCAAGGCCGGCCGCGTCGAGGATCCCGCGGACGAACTCGGCCGAGTAGCCTTGTACGTAGGGCCACCATCGGTGCACCGCCTCGGTCTCGTTCGAGCGGAACGTGATGGGGCCGGAGTACCGACCGAGGTCCACGCCGTTCTCCCGGCGGAACCGCTCGACGAACGCCGGAGGGTCCACGAAGTCACTGCGCTCGTCGAGCTGGCCGAAGTCCCGGAGGACGTAGAGTCCACGGCCCATGCGCAGGACGGCCCCGCGCAACCGCAGGTCGCTCAGTACCTGCTCGACCCGTTCGGGACGGTGGTCCAGCCGGGCGGCGAGCTGGCGGACCGTCGCGCCCAGCGCGCCGGACCGACCGAGGGCATCCCGCAGCTCTTCGTCGAGATCCGGGCGGACCGCCTCCGGCACATCGCCGCTCAAGGGGAGTCGGGCTATGAGCCTGCCCGTGGGTTCCTCGGTCGGCCGCGGGACGCGAGGGGCGGCTCGGGCTTCGGCCAGGGATGCGCCCGGATCGAGCGTTGGATCGCTGCGCGAATGCGGCGACGCTCGCGTCTCAGCTCCGCGGCCCACTCGGAGGAGCGAAGTTCGTTGTCGAGCCCCCCGAGGACGACATCGAGGTCGTGGAGGCGGCCGAGACGGGTCTGGAGCCGGCGGACCGCCGGAGGAAACTCTCGAGGGCGCCCGCGGCTGAGATGCGCGCGGACCTCGGTGAGATGTCGGAGCCGTCGCACCTCGATGCGGAGCCGGTGGAGCCGCGCCGAGGACGGTCGTCGGCGGGCCTTGCGGTGGGCCGCCCGGACCCCGGCGTGTCGGACCGACTGCTCCTCCTCGAGAATGCGGGCGAGCAGCTCCTTGGGGGTCCGACGTGGAGGGAGTTCGAGGCTCTCGCGCAATCCCTCGAACAGGTGCGCATCGCGCTCCGAGTGCAGGAAGACGCGCAACAGTTCGCGTCCGGTCCTCGCATCATCGCGTAGTCGGACCCTCAGCCGACCGAGCATCTCTGCCTCCTCGCGGCTCGGGCGAGGGAGCGTGGACCCTTCGATCAGGCCCAGCATCACATCGCGGTCCCGGACGCGACCGACGAGCCGGGCCAAGCGCTTCAGCCGTCGGTCGAGCGGTCCGATCAGCTCCCGGTGGCGGGTCGGAAGCAGCTGCTGCCAGATCCCGATCGCGTGCCGGAGGCGACGCATCTCCCGGTGGAGGTCGTGGAGGCTTTCCGGCGACGGATGGGGCCGGGCGATGACGTCATCGACCGACCCGGCGACCTCCGACAGAACTCGCTCCAGGTCCCGGGCGAGCGTCGTCGGGCGGGGAGGGGCGCGTGCGCCGGACGCGGTCATCCTCGTCCCCCCCGGCCCCGCGAGGCCCCGGACGATAAGTAAAGCGTCGGTCCGGACCGGCCCGCTCGCTCACTTCTATTAGGGAACCGCACTGTCGGAGTGCGTGGAGCGGCCGCGCGCGGCGGAGCTTCAACGACCCACGGAGAGCGCGAGCCTTCGCCCGGCCCGTACGATCGGAGTGATCGACGTCGGGTCGAACACGGCCCGGTTCGTCGCCTTCGAGGGGGCCGCGTCGGGCACCGTGCGGGCGTTCTACGAGACCAAGGAGTCGCCGCGCCTCGGCCTCGGAACGGACCCCGATGGGCGTCTCTCGCCCGAGGCGATCGAGCGGGGCGTCGCGGCGGTCCAGCGGTTCTCGCTCACCGTCCGCTCGCTCGGGCTTTCCCGCACGATCGCCGTGGCGACGAGCGCCGTACGGGATGCGCCGAACGGTGCGGAGTTCGTCCGCCAGGTCGAGCGCTCGACCGGCATCGCGTTGCGGATCATCTCGGGGGCGGAGGAAGCCCGGTACGCCTACCTCGGGGTGGCGAGCGCGTGGGAGCTCGACAACGACCTCGTCTGCGACCTCGGCGGCGGCTCCCTCCAACTGGCCGAGGTCCAGTCGGGACGGTTGCGAAACTCGGTCAGCGTGCCGCTCGGTGCCCTCCGGCTCGCGCAACGGTTCCTCGACCACGACCCGCCGAAACGGCGGGAGATCGACGACCTCCGGGAGTACGCCCGCGAGACGTTGAACTCGGTCCTCGACGCGTTCGGTGGACGGAACTACCGGGTGTTCGGGATCGGAGGAACGGTCCGGGCGCTCGCCCGCGCCGCGATCGAGTTCCGGGAGTACCCGATCCAGCGCGTCCACGGCTATCCGCTCTGGGACCACGACCTCGAGGCCCTGGCCGAACTGCTCGGAGAGATGCCCGCCCCCAAGCGCCGGGCCGTACCGGGGATCGGCGCGGACCGTGCGGACGTCGTCCTCGCCGGCCTGGTCGTCTTCGAAGAGCTGATCCGGGCGACCGGGGCGGATCGGATCCACGTCGCCGGAACGGGCATTCGGGAGGGGTTGGCTCTCGAAGCGGTCGGAGCCAAGCTCCCGGTCACCGCCGAGGTGCTGGCCGAACGTTCGGTCGCGGCCGCGGCGGAGTCGCTGGCCTTCCGGCTGGACCACGGTCGCGAGGTGGCGGACGCCGCGCTCGGGCTGTTCGAGGTCCTCGCCTCCCGGTTCGAGTGGACCCGCAGCGAAGGACTCGCCCTCCGGGTCGCCGCGTGGATGCACGACGCCGGAACCGCGATCGATCTGTGGCGGCATGCCAATCACTCCGCGTACCTGATCCAGAACTATCCGATCTGGGGCCTCGACCAACGCGAAGTACTGCTCGCCTCGATGGCCGCGCGGCTGCACGAGGGGGGCGACCTCCCCTCGGCGTGGAAGAAAGGGTTCCTTCCGATCATCCGGGGGTCGGACCTCGAGACGGCCCGACAGCTGGGCGCGATCCTCGAGGTCGCGGAGCTCACCGCGGCCGCGCGGCCGCGGTTTTCGCTCGGGGGCGCCGGAAAGACGCTGACGTTGGCCTTTTCTGCACCGGTCGATACGAACCTTCCGGCCCACTGGGAAGAGAAGGTTCGCAAGCCGATGGAACGAGTGTTCGAGGTCGAGGTACGCATCCGTGATTCCTGAAGCCCCGAGCCCGACCCACGGATTTCCCGGTCGACTCTTCGTGTTCGAGGGACTCGACGGCAGCGGCAAGTCGACTCAGGCCGCCCTGCTGGGGAAGTGGCTTCAGTCCCAGGGATACCGCGTCTTCTTCACCGAGTGGAACTCCTCCGAACTGACGTCGGAAACGATCCGTCGGGGAAAGAAGAAGAACCTCCTCACGCCCACGACGTTCTCGCTGCTGCACGCCACCGACTTCGCGGACCGGTTCGAACGCAAGATCCTGCCGCCGCTGCGAGCGGGCTACGTCGTCGTCTGCGACCGGTACGCCTACACCGCCTTCGTACGCGATGCCGCGCGGGGATGCGACCCCGCCTGGGTCCGGAACATCTACTCGTTCGCCCCGCGGCCCGACCGGGTCTTCTACTTCCGCGTCCCCGTCGCGGTGACGCTGAAGCGAAAGATCGCCTCCCGCCTCAAGATCAACTACTACGAGGCCGGGATGGACCTCGGGCTCTCGGACGAGCTTCACGACAGCTACGAACGATTCCAGACCCGCCTGAAACAGGAATACGAGCGGATGGCGAAGAGCGACGGGTTCACCGTCATCGACTCGAGCCGGTCCGTGGAGACGATCCAAGCGGAGCTGCGAGCCCACGTGCGACCGATCCTCGAGAACTTCCCGACGGGGGAGCGGCTGATGCATGACGAATAGGACGTACGGCACCCGTCTCCCGGGTCTGCCCGACGAACCGATCTCGGGGAAGCTCATCGTCGTCGAAGGGGCCGACGGCTCCGGCCGATCGACCGAAGTCGCGCTGCTGCGCGAATGGCTCGAGGTCGAGGGCCACGCCGTCGTCGACACCGGGTTGCGCCGGTCGACGCTCGTCGCTGAGGAGATCGACCGGGCCAAGCAGGGCCACACGCTCGGCGCGACGACGATGGCACTCCTCTATTCCGTCGACTTCGCCGACCAGCTCGAGAACAAGATCGTCCCGGCGCTCTCGGCCGGCAGCACCGTCCTCGCCGACCGCTACATCTACACGCTGATGGCCCGCGCGGTCGTCCGGGGGGCCTCGCGCGACTGGGCCCGTCGGCTCTACGGGTTCGCGCTGCTCCCGGATCTCGTGGTCTTCCTCGAGGCCCGACCGGAGATCCTCCTCCATCGGGCGATCTCGAAGTACGGGTCGCTCGACTACTGGGAATCCGGCATGGACCTCTCGCTCTCCCGGGACCTGTTCGAGAGCTTCTTCCTCTACCAGGACCGGCTGTCGAAGGAGTTCGCGTGGGTCGGCTCGGAGTACGGCTTCCACCGCGTCGACGCGAATCGCCACCCCGAACAGGTGGACGCCGAGGTTCGGCAGCTCGTCGCGCCGCTCTACGTCAAGGGCGCCGCGGGCCGCGCGTCGCGCAGCCCCAAGATCCCGCTCAGGCGCTCGCCCCGGCGAGCTGCTTCCGCGTAAGGAGCCAGAGCAATCGCCCCGACCCCGGGCGCACGGCGCTGGGGAACTCGAGGCACGCCGCTCCGCCCTTGGTCAGCCGGATCACGGAGACGCCTTCCCCCGTCAACGCGAGGCCCACGAACTCCGCCAGCGTCGGTTCGTGCCCCACGATCACGACCTCGCCTCGGGCTCCGGCCTCTCGCCGCAGACGGACGAGGATCGGCGCGGCGACCCTTCCCGTGTCGAGCTCGGGCCAGATCGCCGTGCGTCGGGGCGGTCGAAGCTCCCGCCCCAGGAGGTCGGCGGTACGCCGGGCGCGGAGCGCAGGGCTGCTCGCGAGACAGGTGACCGGCTCGAGGAGTTCGGCGAGGCCGCGTGCGACGCGGCGGGTCTGTTGCGCACCCTTCGCGCTCAGGGGTCGAAGGTCATCGTCGGGCCATCGGGCCGGGTCCCGGACCTCGGCCGGCCCATGGCGCAGTACGACCACACGAAGACCCGGAGAGGTGTCGGACACGGTGAGGGATTCCGAGGAGGGTCGCGGACCGTCCCCGCGGCAGAAAGCGCTTCCGTCCCGTCGTTCGCGTCAGGCGATCCGGGCGGAGAACGACTCGCGGGATTCGTCCTCACCGGCCGAGAACGTGACCGGGATCGCCCGGTCGAGGGCGACCTGGGCGATGTCCTGGGCGTAGGCGACCGTGCGTCCGATCGACTCGAGGATCCGCGCGACCGCCGCGGCGGTGGCGGGGGGCATCGTGCCGCCGCCGACGGCCGGCAGGAGTCGGTCGGAGAGGGCGTGACCGGAGGCGAGCAGGGCTTCGCCCATATCGAGGAGGTCGTTCGCCGCCGCATCGTCGCGGGCGTTGAGGACCCCCTCGAGGTGGTCCATCGCCTGGCGGTGGAACTGCTTCAGGGAGGTGAGAGGCCCGGCCCCGTTCGGAAGCTCCACGAGCCGCCGCCCCGTCTCCCCGAGCACGGTCGCGTGGTCCGCGATCCGCTCGAGGCTGCGGGCGATCGTCCACGGTCCGAGCAACGAGACGCCGGAACCGTCCAATCCGAGGCGAAGGGCGGCCAAGCGTTGCACGTACCAAGCCTCGCGGTCGATCTCGTCGTCGCGCCGTTCCCAGAACCCGTCGTCTCCGAGGGGGAGATGGGACCAGCTCTCGACGGCCTCGCGATGGAATGCCAGCACGATCTTCCCCATGCGAGTGAGGCGCTGCGGAAGGGGCACCGGGCTCTCGTAGGCCAGGTCCCTCAGGCGGACGACCCCGTGCTCATCGGAGACGATCTCGGGTTGCCGGGTCCGCCGGCAGAACGTGCGGACGACGTCCCGTGTGCCGTTCGTCACGGTCGGATGCTCGACGATCACGAACTCGCGTGCGCCGCCAAGGTACGCCCCGAGGAGTCGGCGGAATAGGTGTTCGGAGGACTCCGCCCGTCCGACCACCAGTGTCGCGACGGGGGGCCGACCCAGGAGCAGTGCGCCGTACGGCGCAGCCACTCGTACGCTGACCATTTCCTGTCGAGCCGGCCGTCGAGCGCCGGCGGGTGCTACTGTCGATCGTCGGGTCCCGTCCGGCCGGGAGAGTCGTTCCCCCCGTGGTCCGCTGGAGGGGGCTCGATGCCGTGGGGCGCCCTCCTCCGTCTTCCGTTCTGTCATCGAGAGTGAGACGGCGGGAGGACGTATATAGAATATCAATTTAGACTATACAAAGTACTATAGGTATGGTTAATCTCCGGAGCCTCGCCGCGCTCCTCCCGGGTCGAGCGGGGCCGCCCGCGGCGATCCCCCGACGCGCTCCCTCAGCCGGATCCCGTCGGGGCTCTCGCTCGTGAGTCCGGTCTCGATGCACTGCTGCAGGGTGCGGTTGAGACCGGCGAGGGAGATTCGGTGGCCTCGTCGTTCGAGTTCCTCGAGGAGCTTGCGCCGCCGTAGAGGCCCCGGCGAGGACCGGAGGATCGTGACGACCGAATCCACCATCCCCGGCGGTACTCCGGCCAGTGGGGGCCGGGCCCGGGAGGCGGGGACGCCTTCGTCCGCCATTGACGAAGAGATCCCCTCCGCTCAGACCGTCCTTCCCCGCCGGCGTGGGGGCGCGGCGGGAGACGGAGCGACGTGGGCCGGGGCGGATTCGAACCGCCGATATCCGCGTTGTAAGCGCGGCGTCATCACCACTAGACCACCGGCCCTGGGCCGGACGAAGGCTCGTCCTCGGTCATGGGCGTGTCGGTCGTCGGATGCTCGCGGTGGCGCACCCGAACGGCCAGACCGTGCCCGAGTTCGGTCATCAGGGCGCCCGGAAGGACCGCCTCTCCGACGCCCGCGAGCGCGCCGGCTCGGAGCAGGACTACGCTGTCCCCTACGCGGATGTCGTGGTCCGCCGCGCGGACCCCGGGAGTGAACAGGTCCCCCGCGAGCGAGAGGGCCGGGTCGACCTCGACGGCGAGCGGCGGTTGGGGAAGGAGACGCCGGGCGCCGGCCACGGTCAGATGGAGGAGCCCTCGCTCCTCACGCAGTGTCGCGAGGTCGGCGTGCCCGTCCGTCAGCCGTTGGAACCACGGCCGGCCGGCGAGCCGGAGCGGAGGGACGAACAGGCGGTCCGCAGCGGCCCGTCCAAACTGTACGCTGGCCACCTCCCGGATCTCCTCCCGGACGACCGCGAGCGGCCCTCCCGGGACCGGGGACTCCGCCTCCAGCGCGGTGGCGACTCCTTCCCGGAGGGTGGCGAGCGCCGCGGGTGCGGTCGTGTGGTCGTCGGTGAGGGTCCATCCGACCGGCAGGGTCTCCGGGAGGGCCGGCCGCAGGAACGCGTATTCGTCCGGGTCGAGGTGCACCACGATCGACCGGTACTTCCCATTCGACAGCAGGTGCCGCACCCCCGCGAGGACGGCCTCTCGCTCGGGCTCGAGCCAGTCGCCCGTGACCGGGATGTCGTACTGACGCGCCGGCGGAACGTCCTCGAGCTCTCGAGGGACGAGTCCGATCGGCGAGCTCACCGAAACCACGTGCACGCGCTCGAGCGCGCGGAGGTTCTCCAACGCTCCCGCGAACCGACGATGGGAGCGCGAATTTCGGTACGGCTTTGTCTTGGAGCACGGCACGAGCAGGAGCACCGTCTTCGAGGGGGGCGGACGGTACCGTTCGAGCAGGCGGCGGCGGAACCGTGCCATTTCCGGGCGGCGTTGGGACTCGAGCAGCACGTAGTCCCGCGAGCCCTGCGCGACGACCGGCGTCCGCTCGTCGAGCAGCGGACCCAGCTCGCGGTCGGCGTACCGAAGCATTTCCGCGAGCGCGGGCTCGGCGACCAGACGCGACTCTGCGAGCTCCCGGAGGCGGCCGGCGCGCGCTGCGGCCCGGGTCTGCGCGATCGCCTGCCGGTAGGCATGCACGGTGTGAACCTCCAGAGACCCGGGCGGGTCCGTGGCACACGCGGGGCACGGGCAGAGTCGTTCGGCTCGGGCGATCGAGGCCTCGAACCTCCCCAGCGTCGGGTCCAGGTACTCGCCGCGTGAGGCTGAGAGAAGGCCCTCCGTCGTGTCGACCAGGTCGACCCCGAGGTAGGCAAGGAGAGGAACGCGGTGCGGGAGCGCCACTCGGGGCGCCCACAGGACGGGGGCGCCCCCGTAGACCTCACGAAGCGTGCGGAGCGCGTGGATGAAGGCCTCGCCCTCCCCCCAGAGCGCTCTCGCGTTCCCCAGGACGATGAGCTCGGGGCGCGGAGCCCCGTCGGAGGGGAAGGTTGGGTGTGAGAGGGGCGCGTGCACGTAGAGCGTACCGTCGCCGGCCGGGACACCGGTTCCCGGGGCACCCAGCACCTCCGGCGCGAGGACGGGGATCGTGAGGTCGAGTCGTCCGGTGCCGTCCGACAGGATTAGATGTCGAGCACCGGCCGGCGCCGGCAGGCTGCGAAGTGTAAGCCCGGTCTCCTCGTCGCCGGGTCCCCGGCTCTCGAGGAGCGCCGGCGTGGAGAAGGCGACAGGCCCGACCCGAGCTCCCCCCAGCAGGGCGAGCCCGTCGAGACGTTCGACGGTTCGTGCCACGTTCGTCCGTTCGGCTCGAGCGAGGGGCTCAGTCGCCACCGGGGGATTTGGTGCCCTTGCGCCTCGCTCGCACCGACGGCGTCGGCGGGAAGAACGCCTCCCAGGCCGGTACGAGGGCTTCGCGCCGTTCCGCACCGGCTTCGGACCTTCCGCGCTTTCCGAACAGCGGGTCGTGGGTGTCCCGGACCTCACGCAGGAACTCCGCCGGGTTCTCGCTCGCCTTCTCAAACCCGTACAGGATCAGCTGGCGAAGGAAACTCGAGCGTCCCCGCCAGCCGATCCGACGGCGGACCGCGGGGTTGAGGTGGCGTTTGGCGAGGCGCCAGACCTCGTTCGTCGTGTGGTGGTCGCGCGCCGAGAGACCGATCATCACCTGCGGCATGAATATCGAAAACGGTGACCGGATGCGACTCTTTAGCTCGTTCCCACTCCTCAATCATGCGAATCCGTGCAGGATCCACACGGGACCGATCGGGAAGAACACCGCAATCGTGACGCCCACGAGGTAGACCAGACCCAAGGCTACGTGCCGGTCGAACGGCACCCGCGTCTCGGTGGGGCGGCGCAGCAGGGATCGGTCGGTGAGGCCGGCGAGCACGGCCATCACCGCGAGCGCGACGAAGTAGACCGGGGTGAGTCCCAGGGCGAGACCGAAGAGGGCGAGCAACGCGAGCGCGACCGCATGCAGCACCGGCACCAGACGTGCGGAGCGAGCGGCCCCGAGGCGGAGCGGCAGCGAGTAGAGGCCCAGCTCGCGGTCGCTCGCGAGGTCGCCGAGACTGTGGACCGTCTCGAACGCAGTCCCCCAGGCGAGGAGAGCGCCGACGGCAAGGAGCACGGGGAGCGGCAGGGCCCCCCGCACGGCGATGTACACGGAGGCGGGGGTGATCGCCTCGACCAGGCCGAGGAAGGCGGTCGTGAACGTCGTGACCCGCTTCGTGTAGCTGTAGGCGAAGACCAGCAGGAGGGCCACCGGGGCCAGAACGAAGGCGAGGACGTTCAGGAAGTAGGCCGCGACGACGAGGACGACGGCATTGGCCGCGCAGAACGCGAGGGCGAACGCCGGTGAGCCGCGTCCGGCCGCCAGGAGCCGGTCTCTCGTGCGGGGGTTGCGGGCATCGATCTTTCGGTCGGCCCATCGGTTGAAACTGTGGCCGGCATTTCGCGCGGCGACGAACGCGATCACCACGAGGAGTACGGTTCGGAGCGACGGAAGGCCGTTGGCCGCGAGGAGGAGGAACGCGAGCGCGAACGGCAGGTTCAGTCCGAGGTTCTGGATCTCGACGAACCGGCCGAGCTCGCGCGCGGGCGAGCGGCGGGGAGGCGGTTCGTCGCTCACTGCTTCGACCGGCCGAGGAGCCGGGCGAGCGCCGGGTCGTCGCGGATCGTCTGCTCCGCCGCGCGGACGGCCTCGGGGTCGGAGCGGATCTCCTCCGGCCACGCCCGCGGGAATCCGTCCTCGGGTCGTTTGCGCGTTGCATCGATCCCGACCTTTCCGCCGATGTTCGGCACCGGGTTCGAGATCGAGAGCTGGTCCACGGGCCCCTGCGAGAGTTCGAGGTCCCGCGCGGGGTCCGCCTGAAGCCCCACTCGATAGAGGACCTCGGAGAGGTCGTGGACGTTGACGTCGTCGTCGACCACGATGAGGTACCGACAGAACATCATCTGGCCCAGACCCCAGAGCGCGTGCATCACCTTGCGAGGGTGGTCGGGGTACGACTTGCGGACCGAGACGACGCCGACGTTGATGAAGAGGCCCGGGACGGGGAGGTTCATGTCGACGATCTCGGGCAACACGAGCCGGATGACGGGCAGGAAGATGCGTTCGACCGCTTTTCCGAGGACCGCGTCCTCGGTCGGCGGTTTCCCCGTAACCGTGGTCAGGTAGACCGGGTGCTCGCGATGCGTGATGCACGTGACGTGGAAGACCGGGAACGGCTCGGGGGCGGAGTAGTACCCCGTGTGGTCCCCGAACGGGCCTTCCTCGTGCCGCTCGGTCGGGTCCACGTACCCTTCGAGCACGATCTCCGCCTGGGCGGGCACCTCCAGGTCGACCGAGTGTCCGGGGACGAGTTCGAGAGGTTCCGAGCGCAGGAAGCTCGCAAAGACGAAGTTGGAGATCCCCTCGGGGACGGGGGCGAGTCCCGAGAACACGGTCGCCGGGTCGACGCCGAGGACGGCCGCCACCGGCATCCTCTCTCCTCGGGCCGCCCATTTGCGGTAGTTGTTCGCGCCGATGCGGTGGACCTGGAAGTGCATCCCGAGGGTGTCGGGCCCGTACTGCTGAAGCCGGTAGATCCCCGTGTGCGGCTCCCGGGTGTCGGGGTCCGAGGTGATCACGACCGGAAACGTCACGGTCCGACCGGCGTCCTTCGGCCAGCACTTCAGGATGGGCAGCCGGTCGAGGTCGACCGACGTCTCGATGACCTCCTGACACGGCCCCGACCGTACGCGTTTCGGCGCGAGGGATCGTAGCGTGGAGAGCGCCTCGATCGTTCCGGAGAGGTCCCGGACCGCCCCGAGGATCCCGGCCGGTGGTCGTAGGTGGACGAGGTGCCCGACGCGTTCGGCGACCGCATCGACGCTCTCGGCGTCCAGGGCCGTCGCGATACGACGGGGGGATCCCAAGAGGTTGGTCACGACCGGCATCGTCGAACCCGAGACGCTCTCGAAGAGCAACGCGGGCCCATCAGCGCGCAGGCTCCGCTGGGTGAGCTCCGTGATCTGAAGGTCGCGCGAGACCGGGCGCTTCACGCGGACGAGGTCGCCCGACGCCTCGAGCCGAGTGAGGAACTCGCCCAGGTTGCGGAACGTCACGGGGCCGCTCGAACCTACCGCCTTATTTAACCGACCGAGACCCCGAGGCTAGGGTTCATATGGGAACCCCCTCTCGGCGGCGCTCGCCGATGCAGTCCGTCACGCTCGAGTTCCGCTCGGAGGACCTCGCCCTGCTCGGCGTGATCCCGCCCGGGCTGTTCGACAAGTACGAGGAGATCGAACTGCTCGAGACGCTCCGGCTCGAACAGGGCTGGCGCCTGCAGCTGCTGCGCGTTCGGCGAAAGGGACCGTTGCGCACCGCGAGCGAGCTCGAGCGCGAGTCCCGACGGATCCGGGCCCTCTACGGACTGGAGAGCTTCGAGCTCGTCGAGCGACGGCCCCGGACGCGGGACTACATCCTCCTCGTGCGCCAGCGGAATCCGGACCGGCTGCGTCGTCTCCTCTCGTTGGCCGGCGGGGAGATCTCGCCGACCGCCCCGTTTCGGCTCAACGCCGAGAAGGTGGTCGCGTCGTTCCGCGGAGAGGAGAAGGCACTGCGGCGCGTGCTCAAACGACTCGACCGGGAAGAGTTCCCGTACAAGATCCTCCGCGCCTCCGGCCATCCATTCGCCGGCGAGGAACCGCCCGCGGTGCTCACGCCGCTCCAGGGTCGCATGCTCGCCCGCGCGTGGGTCCTCGGATACTTCGCCGTGCCCCGGAGGATCACGCTCAGCCGTCTCGCCCGGCAGACGGGCCGCAGCCCACCGGGGCTCGGGAAGGTACTGCGTCGCGCGGAGGGGCGGCTGGTCGCGCGCTGGCTCGCCGCGGAGGGCTCGGTGGCCGGTGACGACGCAGAGTCCGGCGCCTCCCCTCGGGAACCGTAAAGAGAACGGCCGACTGCCGAATCCCGTGGCCCGTCGGGTGCGCACCGTCGTCGTGGAACGCGTCTCCGACGTCCCCGGAGGCTCCCTGCCCGCTCGGGCGACCGAAGGATCGGCGTGCTTCGATCTCGCGGCCGCCGAGGCGGCCGATCTCGTCCGGGGCACCGTGACGCTCGTGCGCACCGGCATTCGGGTGCGATGCCCGCCCGGAACGTTCCTCGAGGTGCGTCCGCGCAGCGGGCTGAGTTCTCGCGGCGTGCTCATGGTCAACGCCCCCGGGACGATCGACCGCGACTACTCGGGGGAGGTGCGAGTGCCGCTGACCTACCTTTTCGATGGGCCCTATCGGGTCGAAGCGGGAGACCGCATCGGTCAGGTGCGCCTCGTCGAGGACCTCCCGGGCCGATTCCGCGCCGGGAAGGTCCAGCCCCGCCGGAGTCGCTCGGGCGGCTTCGGGAGCACCGGCCGTTAACCGGATCCGAACAGCGTCGTCTGCACGGTCTTCGGCCGGGGCGGGGCGAGACCTCGACCGGCGTCTGCCTCGGTCTGCACTTTTTCGAGCATGTCGTGCATTCGGCGCTCGCGGGCCGAGGACGCCCGGTTGAGCCCGACGTCCCGCGTTCCTTCGGCGACCAAGACGAGGACCCGTCCGGTTCGGGCGCGCCCGGTGCGTCCCCGACGTTGGATCGTTCGGATCACGTCCGGTATCGGTTCGTAGAAGACCACGAGGTCGGTCGCCGGGATGTCGAGGCCCTCCTCGGCGACGGACGTGGCCACCAGACAGTTCACCGTTCCCGAGCGGAACCCATCGAGGACCTGCACCTGCTCCTTCTGGGAAAGACCGACGTCGTCGCCGTGGGTCGCCTGGCCGACGAACCGGGCCGGGCGGACCGCCGGGTCGCCCAGCTTCTCCAGCTCGGCGACGAGCCGGTCGACCGTGTCGCGATACTGACCGAACACGATGACTCGGGATTCGGGCTTCCGTCGGAGTTCGTCGGCGACGATCTGGACCGTGGTCGCGAGCTTGGGGTGTTCGAGGGTGAGTCGGTCGAGGCGCCGTTGCACTTCGACCACATCCGGGTCCCCGAGGAAGGCGCGCTGGGCGGGGGTCGAGCGCTTTCCGGCGGCCGGGGTCTGCCGGGAGAGGAACTCGCGCAACGACTCGACGCCCTGGCTCTCGATCAATTCGAGCGCGTGCAGCGTCTTCATCGCGGTCGCCTGGGCCGTGACCGCTTTCCAGAGGTTGGGGACGGACGAACCGCTGGCCCGCTGCCCCTCGATCCCCCGATGGAGCGTGGCGCCGACGTCGAGGAGCGTGCGCCGGCTGACCTCGCCGCCGGCCACGAGCCCGAGCTGGCGCAGCACGTCGAACTGGCGCTGGGCGGCAGTTCGCAGTCGGATCGCCAGGTCCTGGACCTCGACCGGCATCGGCACCGCGATGGTCTCCACGCCGATCCCATGGACGTAGGGCACCACGTCGGGCGAGCGGTCCGTGCGGTACTCGAACCGCTCGATCTCGAGGTGGTTCCAGACCTCCCGGATGCGCGCGAGGCTGCCGCCGGGCGACGCGGTCATCGCGAGGACCCGGGCCTTCGGTCCCTCGCGATTGGCCTGACCGACCGTCACGTAGGGATAGTCTCCCACGGCGCGATGCGCCTCGTCAAAGACGATCAGCGAAAAGGTGTCGATCGGGAACGCCCGTTCGCCGAGGTCGTTCGCAATGACCTGAGGGGTGGCGACCACGACCTGCCGCGGGCGGAGCAGTTCGTCCCGGCGGTCCGGCGGGATCGCTCCGGTGAGCGTAAGGGGGACCGGGGCGAAAAGGGAGGTCGCCACGCTCCGGGCGTGCTGGACGACGAGCGGGCGGGTCGGGGCGAGGAACAGGATCGATTTCGTCGGTTCCCGAAGCAGGTACTCCGCGACGACGCGCAGTGCGATCGCGGTCTTCCCGAGGCCGGTGGGGAGGACGACCAGGGTGTTGTGAGCGACCGCGGTCTGGGCGATCGATTCCTGGTAGGCGCGGTCCTCGAGCACGCCGGGCCGGACTCTCGGGTGCTCGACGGTCCCCATCTCCGGACGGCTCGGGGTCGTCAGCGGTGGGAGCTTAATTAGCGCCCGTCTACGCGCCGGCGATGCTGCCGCTCGGGGTCACCGTACTGCTGGTGGTCGGGGCGCTGCTCGTCCTGCTCTATCAGGGCGCGGCGATCCTGTTCGCCTTCCAACTGACCCGTTTCGGCCCTGAGCCTCCCGACCCCGCGCCGATCGCCCGCGGACGGGTGAGCGTCGTGATCGCGGCACGGAACGAGGAATCCGACCTGGGGCCCACCCTCGACTGCCTGCTCGCCCAGGACTACCCCGACCTCGAGATCGTGGTCGTCGAGGGTGGTTCGACGGACGGGACACGGGCGGTCATCGACGCGCGCGCCCCCCGGGTCCGTTGCGTGCCGGAGCCCCCGCTCCCGCCCGGATGGGTCGGGAAGAACTGGGCGTGTTGGACGGGCGCGAACGCCACGACGGGTACGTGGCTGCTCTTCGTCGATGCGGACGTTCGCACTCACCCCGCCGCAGTGCGGACCACCCTCGAGTGGGCGGAGCGCGAGCACGCCGACCTGGCGACGATCGGACCCGAAGTGGAGATGGTCGGGTTCTGGGAGCGGCTCGTTCTCCCGCTGTTCATGGTTCGAGTGTTGACCTACTATCGGGCCGCCCACCTGGACCGCCCCGGGTCGAAGAGCGCCATGGCGAACGGCCAGTACTGGCTCACACGAAGGACCACGTACGAGGCGACTGGCGGCCACGCCGCCGTTCGGGGGCGGGTGTTGGAGGACGTCGCGATCGCCCGTCGCTACCGGGAGGCGGGCCTCCGGCTCCGGTTCGCGTGGACGCCGGAACTCGGCCGGACCCGAATGTACCGGGACCGACACGAGATGTTCGAGGGACTCCTGAAGAACGTGCACGGACTGGACTTCTCCGCGGCGCGACAGACGCGCCTGCTGGTGGAGCTCATCGGACTGTACCTGCTGCCGCTGGGCCTCCTGCCGCTCGGTCTCGCCACGGGCGACAGCGTCCTGACCGGGCTCGGCGCGTTCCTCTATGCGGCGCTGTTCGGTAAGCACGTCGGGTTCGCACGTTCGGTCGGAGCCCCAGCCGTGTACGGTCTGCTCTACCCCCTCGGCATCGGATGGTACGTGGTCCTCGTCGCCACGTCGCTCGTCCGCGGAGTGCGAAATCAGCCCGTCGCGTGGAAGGGGCGCTCGTACCCGCTGGATGGATATCCCCCTACCAACCGCTAAGAGGTCGGCGGCTCTCGAACTCCGGAGACCATGGAGAGCGCTCCGCAGCCCACGTTCGAGTTGTTCATCGGCGGCCGAGAGGTCCCCGGTTCCCGGGGCGAGCGTCGCACGCTGACCGACCCGGCGACCAATGCGCCGGCGGCAAGCACGGCCGTCGCCTCGCGAGACGACGCCCGCGCAGCGATGGAGGCGGCGGACCGGGCGTTCCGCGAGTCGAACTGGGCCTCGGATGACGGGGCCCGACGCGGCCGGGCGCTGCAGAAACTGTCGGTCCTCCTCGAGAGCCGGGCCGAGTCGTTCGCCCGTCTCGAGACCCTCAACATGGGAAAGCCCCTGCGCGAGTCTCGCGGCGACATCGGGTACGTCGTTCGCACGCTGGAGTATTTCGCCGGTCTCGCCGACAAGGTCGAGGGTGAGACGATCCCGGTCCCCGGCCCCCGCCTCGACTACACGATCCGGGAACCCGTCGGGGTCACGGTACATATCGCCCCGTGGAACTACCCGCTGTTGCTGGCGATCCGTTCCGTGGCACCGGCACTGGCGGCGGGCAACGCCGTCGTGCTGAAGCCGGCCAGCCTCACACCCCTGAGTGCCCTCGCCTTCGCCCGTCTCGCCACCGAGGCCGGGGTGCCGGACGGCATCCTGAACGTCGTGGTCGGGAACGGCGCGGAGGTCGGCGAAGCGCTGGTCGAGGACCCACGTTGCCGGTCGGTCACGTTCACCGGGAGCGGGGAGGTCGGTCAGCGGATCGCCGAACTGGCGGCCCGGCACCTGATCCCGGCGACCCTCGAGCTCGGGGGGAAGGGGCCGGTCGTGGTCTTCGGCGACGCGGACGTCGACCGGGTCTCGAAGGCCATCGGGTACGGGATCTTCGGCAATGCCGGCCAGATGTGCTGGGCGGCGTCCCGTCTCATCGTCCACGAGAGCCTGAGGGCCCCGCTCCTCGAGCGGGTCCGGGCGATCGCGGAGGGCCTGAAGCTCGGTCCCGGGGTCGAAGACGGGGTCGAGATGGGACCGCTCGTCTCGAAGGAGCATGCCGAACGCGTGCTCGGGTACGTGGAGGATGCGCGCTCGAGCGGAGGGACGGTCGTGACCGGGGGGACGAAGGTGACCGACGGCAAGCTCGATGCCGGGAACTTCGTTCGACCGACGGTCCTCGCGGACGTGCCGCCCTCCTCTCGGGCGATCCGCGAGGAGATCTTCGGTCCGGTGCTCGCCGTCTCCTCCTTCACCGACCCGGAAGAGGCGATCCGCGCCGCCAACGACAGCCCGTACGGGCTCCTCGCGGCGCTCTGGACGCGCGACCTCGCGACCGCCCACACGGTGGCGCGGCGCCTGGAGGCCGGCATGGTCGTCATCAACGAGGCGCCGCTCACGTTCCCCCAGTCGCCGTTCGCCGGGGTCAAGGGAAGCGGTCTCGGCTTCGAGCAGGGCGTCCGCGCCCTCGAGCCGTTCACGCGACGCAAGAACATCGTTGTTAACCTCGGGACGCCGAAGCGAAAGGCGTAGACGCCCGTCCGGGGGGAGCCGAGGTCCTCCCGGGTTCGTACGAAACCAGAAAAGGCGCTCCCCGGGTCGTCTCCCCCCGTGACGGACCCCGTACCGACCGACGCCGCCTGGGGTGCCTGCACGTTCTGTGGAGTCGCCGTCCCTCCGGGCGCCGCGAAGTGCCCAATCTGCGGTGCCGAGAGTCCCCTGAGAGCCGCCGAGATCCCGAACGCGCCCAAGCGGGTCCGCCGCCGCATCCGGCTCACGAACACCCTCCGTTCGTTGATCGTCATCACCGTCGCGGTCGGACTGGCGTACACGCTGATCTCTGCCGTCATCGCGGGCCCTCCAGTGATCTCGGACCCCCTCACGACCTCCGGAAGCTACGTGCTCGGTGCCGGCAACTACACGGTGATCTGGGGGAACATCACCGGGGGCGACTACATCCAGGGCAACTTCAGCGCGATGACCCCACCGGGGCTGGACATCGGGGTCACGATCTACAACTCCAGCCAATGGTCGTGGTTCGCGAACGGTACGGGTTCCCAAGGTAATCAGTGGAACAATACCCCGAGCTGGTCGGGCGCCATCGTCTTCGCGGCGCCGTACACCGATACGTACTACTTCGTGTTCACGAACGTGTTGCCCGCCTCGAGCGGCATTGCCGTGCAAGTGTACATCGCGACCGTGTACGAATCGAACGTGGCCGAGGACGGCGGGATCTAGTCGGCCGCCGACGCCGGCGGAGCCGTCTCGGGCGTGACCGTGAAATCGGTGCGCCGGAGGTACTCCGGCGGGACCTTGTCGACGAGGAACACGGTCTTTCCGGCCTGCATGATCACGATGCCGTCCGTCCGGGCGCGACGGGCGTCGATCTCGAGGATGACCGGCTGCGGCGTGCGGACCGACCCGGCGGAATGGGCGTCGCCCGCCGTCTTGGACAGGTGGACCTTCTTCCGGTCGGACGGTTTCAGCCCGACTTCGAGGACGACCGTAACCTCTTCCGCGGTCACCGGGTAGAAGAGTTGGTCGGGGATGTTCTCGGTCGGCAGGTCGAGGTCGACTTCGACGGTGTGAGCGTACGTGGCACGGATGCGGTCGTCCCGGACCTCGTAGCGCCCCTTCGGGTCGGTCTCGGCGATCGCGACCAGGTGCATGGTCCGCAGCCAGTGGTACGCGGGGTGCTTCTGTCCGATCGCCCGGACGATCTGGGGGAGAGAGACCCACCCACGAGAGTCGATTTCGAGCCCGTAGCGGTCGGGGAAGTGCCGGAGGATCCCCGTCAGGATCCGACCCAGGTGGTCGAGCTCCCGGTCGTTCATCAGGAACTTGCCCGGTTGCTCGCAGACGGGGCACGTCTCCGCTCGGAAAAACCCGTGCTGGGCGCACTCCTTCAGCATCGCGTTGGCGACCTCGTTACGCCTTGACCTTGTCCGCCTTCTTCTCGAAGTCGGTCAGCAGGTCGCCGTACAGGTCCGCGAGGTCCTTCAAGACTCTCTTGAGGACCTGCTGGGGTTTCTCGCCCTTCGTCTTGAGGACGAGGGTCGGCCGCTCGAGGTACGGGTGGCCGAGGTAGTAGCGGGCCTCGACGACCTTCTCCTCCTTCTGCAGCGCCTCAACCAGCGGGATCAGGAGGGTCTCTTCCCCCCGCGGCAGTTCGACCCGGAGCGAATCGCTGGACTTTTCCACGACGCGAATCTCCATCGAAGACTTCCGGGAGTCGGGCCACCTTCGGTCGGTTCTTAAGCGTGGCGGAAGCGAGGGAATCCTCTCGCCGGCCGGGGGGTCCGCCGTCCGACGTGGATATAACTCCCGCCGCCTCCGGGAGGCGGACGGATGAAGTTCCTCGTCATCGGCGGAGGCGCGCGCGAGCATGCGATCGCCGCCACCCTCGTACGCTCGGGCGCGGAGATCGTCGTCGCGAGCTCGAATGCGAACCCCGGTCTCGACCGGCTCGCCGTCGCCGCCGTCCGCGTCGACCCCACCGACGCGCCCCGGGTTGTGCAGGTCGCCGCGCAGCACCGGGTGGAGGCCGCGGTCATCGGACCCGAGGGTCCGCTGGCGACGGGCGTCGCGGATGCGCTGCGCACGGCGCAGGTCCCTACGGTCGGTCCGAACCGCGACGCGGCGCGGATCGAGACGTCCAAGGTGTTCTGCCGCGAGCTCCTCGCCCGGCACGGGATCCGGGCATCCCCCAGGTTCGTGAGCCCCCAGACGGTCGACGAGGTCGACCGGGCCGTGAGCGAGTTCACCGGAGCGTTCGTCGTCAAACCCAGCGGTCTCACCGGTGGCAAGGGGGTCTGGGTCCAGGGGTCCGATTTCCTCGAAGCCAAGGACGGCGCGATCTACGCAAAGTCGCTGCTCCTCCAGGGCGGCGAGGTCCTCCTCGAGGAGAAGCTCGAGGGCGAGGAGTTCAGCCAGATGGCGTTCGTCACCGACAGCGGGGTCTACCCCATGCCGGCGGTGCAGGACTTCAAGCGCGCGCTCGAGGGGAACCAGGGCGGGAACACCGGCGGCATGGGTTCCTACTCGCAGCGAGACCACCTGCTTCCGTTCCTTCCCGCGAGCGACCGGGACGCGGCGATCGACACGCTGCGACGCACGGTCGAGGCGCTGTCGTCCGAGGGGATCCGCTACCGCGGGATCCTCTATGGGGGATTCATGCTGACCGCCCGGGGCCCCGTCCTGGTCGAGTACAACGCCCGGTTCGGCGACCCGGAGGGGATCAATGTGCTCACCCTCTATGAGGAGGGAAACTTCGCCGACCTTCTCCTCGGGGTCGCCACGGGACGGGTCGACCCGAACCTCGTCCAGTTCCGACTCCGCTCGACGGTGGTGAAGTACCTCGTTCCCCCCGGCTACGGCGACAAGCCGAAGGCCGGCGGTCTGCTCGAGGTCGACACGGCCGCGATCGAGGCCGACGGGGTTCACGTGTACTACGGCGCCGTCGAGGCGGCGGGCCCCGGCACGGTCCGGCTGGGGTCCTCCCGCGGGGTGGCCCTCGTCGGGGAGGCGAGCGCGATCCATGAGGCCGGGATCCGGGTCGAGGCGGCCCTGCACCACGTGCACGGCGAGTACTACGTGCGGCACGACATCGGCACGAAGGAGGACCTCACCCGACGCGTGGAACACATGCGCCAGCTCCTCGCCCCCGGCGCCAAGTCGTCGCCGCTGCCCCTCAGCGTATCGGCCCCGTCGGCGACCCCGTCCAGTGCCGGCACCGCCGAGCAGCTCCTCGGGTAGCCGACCCGTCCGCCCAGCGTTAAATACCGTACGCCCGGTGTTGCGGTCCTACCATGTTCTGTCCGAACTGCAAGCGGTTGATGCGGCCCGACCGGACCGCCGGGGTCTGGAAGTGCACGACGTGCGGCACGCAGGTACCGCTCGGCCGGGGGGTCGAGGTGGGGCGCTCGACGCCCGAGGGGCGCGAGGTCTCGGTCGTGGACACGAAGGTCGTAACGCTCCCGACCGCGGAGGAGACGTGTTCGAAGTGCGGGAACACCAAGGCGTACTACGTCCTCCGGCAGACGCGCGGGTCGGACGAACCCGAGACCCGCATCTTCGAGTGTACGAAGTGCGGCTTCAAGTGGCGTGAGTACTCGTGAGCGCCGTCGCCGTGGACCCCGTAGCGCGCGTCTTCGCTCCCGACTCGGTCGGCCGGACGGTACACGTGCGCGGCTGGCTGCTCAAGTCCCGGTCCTCGGGCGGGATCCTCTTCCTTCTCTTGCGCGACCGCACCGGCTCCGTCCAGGTGACCGGCAAGAAGGACGTCCTCGGGGCCGAGCTGTTCGATGCGACCGAGCACGTCCAGGTCGAAGGGGCGATCGAGGTCGAGGGGGCGGTCGCCGAGGACCCCCGGGCCCCGGGCGGCCGAGAGGTCCGTGCGCGCACCGTTCGCATCATCGACGCGGGCCTGCCGTTCCCGATCTTCCAGGAGCAGACGGAGGAATTCCGCCTCGACAAGCGTCACCTCGTCATCCGTTCCGCGGAGCACGTCGCGACGTTCCGCATCAAGGCGGAGCTGCTGCGGGCGATGCGCGAGTTCCTGACCGCCGAGGACGTGCTCGAGGTCACCCCGCCGATCCTGACGGGGAACCCCGCCGAGGGCGGTGCCGAGGCGTTCACGATCGACTACTTCGGACGCCCGGGATACCTTTCGCAGAGCGCGCAGCTCTACCTGGAGGCGATGCTCGCGCCCCACGAGCGCGTCTACGCGCTCACGCCGTCGTTCCGCGCGGAGAAGTCCCGGACCCCGCGACACATCACGGAGTTCCAGCACCTCGAGGTCGAGCTCGCGTGGTGCGACCTCGACGGCCTCATGGATTTCATCGAGCGGATGGTCACGTCGATCTGCCATGCCGTGGCGGAGCGGCGCCCGGCCGAGCTCGCCGTGCTCGGACGCGCCCCCGAGGAGCTGCTCGCGATCCGCCCGCCGTTCCCGCGCCTCCCCTACGAGGAGGCGATCGCCCGGCTCACCCGCCAGGGGTTCCCGGTCCAGTGGGGGAGCGACCTCGCCACGGCCGAGGAACGCGCCCTGACGCTCGAGGAACACATCCCGATCTTCGTCACGCACTTTCCGCGGGAGCTGAAGGCGTTCTACATGGCGCGCTCCCCCGGGGACCCGCGCACCGTGGAAGCGGCCGACCTCCTCGCCCCCGAGGGGTACGGCGAGATGGTCGGAGCCTCGTGCCGCGAGACGGACCTCGCGGCGCTCCGGCAGCGGATCGTCGACATCGGGGCGAACCCGGAAGAGTACGAGTGGTACCTCGACCTGCGTCGCCACGGGAACGTCCCGCACGCCGGTTTCGGCATCGGCGTCGAACGGGTCGTACGCTGGATGCTTCGCCTCGAGCACATCCGCGATGCCACGCCGTTTCCGCGCACGCCGTCTCGTCATACCCCCTAGACGACCCCGTCGGCGCTCGGTGGGAGAGCAAGGTTCAAGAGCGCGGGCGAGCGTGGCCGCGACGCCCCAACTGTACCGGAGTTCCTAGCTTGGTCGCGCTGCACGGTTCGGGCCGGGGAACGGAGCGGACGCCCCCTCCGTCCGAGAAAACCGGCGACGCTTCGGCCCTCGGCGTCGAGCGGATCACCCACCAGGACGTGCCCGAGATCTGCGCGCTCCTGCGTCGGGTCTGGGAATCTCCGCCCCACCCCGGACTTCGGCCGGAGCTGCTCAAGTCTTGGCAGCCGACGCCGCTCGAGTTCACCAGCTGGATGGAAGGGGTCACCTACTTCGCGGCCCGGCGCGACGGCCGACTGCTCGGCGTCATCGGCTGCGAGATCGACCAGGGGAACTGCCATCTCGTGAGCCTCGCGGTCGACCCCGAGGCGCGTCGCAAAGGGATCGGCACGGCGCTGGTCGCGGCGAGCGTCGAGTGGGCTCGGCACGCGAACGCCTCCGAGGTCTGGGTGGATACCCTCGCCCGGTTCGCGGCCGCCTCGGCGTTGTTCAAGCACCTCGGCTTTTCCGAGTGTGGCGTGCTCCACAAGCACAACTGGAACGAGGACGTCCGCCTGTTCGAACGGGTCCTCTAGCGCGGTCCCCGGGCGGAGCGAGTCGAGCGCGCCGGGGGCGTGCCGTGGGTCTGCTGGAGAGCGCGCAGACGGCGCAGCCCCTCCTCGGGATGACCGCGGAAGAACTCCCGCGCCCCCCGCGCGAGCTCCGTCGCCTCGAGCTCGGTCGCGATCCCGTGGGACCGCTCCTCGAGCAGGTAGTCCCCGTACTCGGAGATGTATCGCGGCAGGCCGGCCTTCAGCTGATTCACCGCCTGGAGCCGGAGGGAGCGGATCTGCTGCTTCAGGGGCGCGAGCTTTCCGGCCCGGAGCTCCGCCTCGAGACTGTCCGCGGTCGCCGCGGGGTCCTGCGGCGGGTCCACTCCCAGCGCCTGCATGTCGCGCAGCAGCGCGACGACCCGTTCCAGCTCCTCTCGGGCCTGGTCGAGGTGGCGCTCCTTGAGCGAGACGACGCGGTCGACCTGTTGGAAGGTGGAGAGGGCCTGAGCGATGTCGCCCGTGCGCGCCGCGTGCAGCGTGTCCTCGATCTGGTCCCGCTCGAGGCGGCTATCCACGGCGTAGGCCTCGAGCCGCGTGAGGCGCGCCTTCGTGCGCTTCTCCCACTCCTCGAAGGCGGTGACGATCCGCTTCTGGGCGATCCGTTCGATCCCGCGGACCGCCTCGGCCCAGGGTTCGGGGTTGTACGACGTCCGTGCCGCCTCCTCGGCCCACTCCGGGAGCCTGGGCACGGCGACGCCCAGCGGCCCCGCCCCCTCGGCCCATTGGGCCACCCGTGCGAGCCGACGCGCGAGCTCGGAGGCGAACGGGTTGGTGGGGGCGGCCGCGCGACGAGCGCCGGGCTTCGGCGTCGTTCGCGCGCGAGTGGGGCCGGCCTCCTCTTTCGCGGCGGGAGTAGCGGAGGTCGGCACAGGGACCGACTCCGGGGTCAGGGAGGGCTCGACCGGTGCGGCGACCTCGAGCGGAGGTCCGTCGGGGTCGATGGCCGGGAGCGGTGGGTCGACGGGAGCGTCCGGTTCCCGCGGGGGCACGGGCGTTTCGACCATCGGAGGGGCGTCGACGGGCGTGTGGCACGCCGGGCAAACGAACTCGTCCTCGGCGAGCGGCGCGCCGCAGTGCGGACAAACGGACGGGTGATCGGCCATCGAAGCTCCCGAGAGGTATGCAGGGGGTGAGATTTGAACTCACGAACTCCTACGAGACCAGGACCTCAACCTGGCGCCTTTGACCAAGCTGGGCCACCCCTGCACGCCCGGTCGCGCGTACGGAGCCCGAGCGATAACCTTTGCGAACGCGCGTGTCCACCCGGTTCGCGGAGGGGCCTCCGCGCGCAAAAAGCCTTGTACGGAGGCGCGGTGGAGGCCCGCCATGGTCGAGGAAAAGCGCCCGGGTCCCCCGCCCGTCGGCGTGACGGTGTTCATCGGCCTGAAACCGACGATGACCTACGTGTTCGAGGTCGTGACCCAGCTCAACTCCGGAGCGGGTTCGGTGATCGTCAAGGCCCGGGGGAACGCGATCGCGAAGGCGGTCGACGTCGTCGAGGTCGTCCGGCGGCGGTTCCTGGAAGGTCAGGTCGAGCTCGGGGTGATTTCGGTCGGGACCGAGCGGCTCGTGAACCGCGGCGGTCGCGACGCGAACGTCTCCTCGATCTCGATCCCGATCGTCCGGACCGGCCCGATCCCTACCCCGGCGGCGTCGGCGGCGCCGGAACCGACGGCGGCGCCGCCGCGTACGCCGACGGCGGGATAACCCGCACGACCCACGTCCCCGCGACGAGGTCCCCGAACCGTTGCCGCTCTGCGGTGAGGACGATGATCAGCACCCCGAAGACGCCGAGCAGCGCCACCCCCCCGAGGACGAAGGCGAGGACCCCGAGGAAGTCCAGGATCCCGACCGATACCGGGAGCGCCCCGAGGAGCGTCAGGCTCCCGCCCGTACCCGACTTGAGGAGCAGTAGGATCGCGATCGGGACACCGACGCCGACGATCGTCAGCGTCGGGAGCTTCGACGTGTTCCGGACCAAGGCGGCCGCGAACCCCGGCGGCCGGAGCCGACGGTCCCGTACGGAGAGTCCCAGCACCGCCTTCCCGACGGTCCGACCTCCAAACGCTTCGGCGAGGACGAAGTAGAGGAAGGCGATCGCGGCGTAGCCGTACACCGCCGCATTGAACGGGACGTTCCCCGCGAGGGCGGAAACGGTTCCGGGCGTCGTTCGGATCAGGAACGTCCAGAGGGCGACCGCCGGAGCGGTGATGACCAGCAGGTCGACGAAGAACGCCGCGGTCCGGGCCCCGACGGTGGCGAACCGGCGGACCCCCAGCTCCTGGCCCAGGAGGACGAGCCAGCGGGCCGTGAGGAAGGCGCGAAACCCTTCGCGGCCGTCGGTCGAGCCGGCCCGCGCCGCCGCGTCCAGGTTCGCCTGGTCGCTGACGACCCAGCCGGGAACCGGAAGCCCCTCCCAGGGCCGATCGTCGGTGGCCGGAGGATGACCGAGGAGTCGGCTCGCCTGCTGCGCCGCCTCCCGGCTGGCTGTGGAGGAGTCGTGCAGCGTGTCGCCGATCCGCCCGTCGACGCCCGAGCGGAACGCCCTCCCCAGGCGGCCGATCGGCGTGGGCTCCGTGGGGGGCAACGATGAGCCGACGGGCGCGAACCGTCGACCGAGGCTCCAGTGGACGAGGAACGCTGCGCCGAACGCGAGGAGTCCGGAAAGGTACACGAGGTCGAGCACACCGGCGCCGCCGATCGCGTAGAGCCCCGCCGGTCCCCCGACGTAGAGGGGAGGCTGCCGGAGCACGTCCGCTCCGATGAGAACGCCGAACGTTCCGGAGGCGAAGGCGACCGGGAGCGCCATCCCCTCCGCCCCGGGGAACACCCATTCCGCCGTGGCCGCGGCGATCACGCCGGCCCCGACGGGAGGGATGAGGTACGCCGGGAACGCCTCCTCGATCCCCACGCCCGGGATCGCCATCGACGCGAAGAAGGTGAGGACGAGGACGCCGGACGTCAGGGCGAGCACGACGGCGACCCGGCCGAACACCGCTCGGGCGCCGCTCAGCGCCACGACGCCGGCGGCGAGAGGGAACGCGGTCGCCAAGGCAAGGACGCCGAGTGACTGGACGTTGCCCCCCGGGACCCGGACGACGAGGATCAGGAGGGTGAGGCTCTCCGCGACCACGAGCGCGAGGAAGGCGGAGACGCTGCGGGCGCCGGGAGGGGCGAATCGCCCGAACGCGAGGCACGCGATCATCAGCGGGAACAGCGCCCCCGCGAAGCTCACCGCGACCCAGTCGTTGGCGACCGGAGTCACCGGCAGGAGGACGAGCGTCGCGAGGAGGGCGCCCGGCAGCAGAAGCCAGAACGTGCGGCGTCCGAAACCGATGCTCTCGGCGAACGGTCCGTGCTCCCACGCGAGGAGGTAGAGGAGGGCCCAGAGCACGGCGGGCAGCGCGAGGAGCGCGACGTTGCCCGCGATATCGCTCGCGAGTTCCACCGGATCGATCACATCGACTCCTCGTGCCGCACCGACGGACGCGCCACTACCTCCCGGCGGAGTAAAGGGTTTTGTCGCTCGCCCTCCTCGGCTCGGCATGGTCGTCCCTCGCATCGAGAAGGACTCCCTCGGTCCGCGGGAGGTGCCCGACGACGCCTACTGGGGGATCCAAACGCTGCGGGCGCGCGAGAACTTCCCGGTCAGTGGGCTCACGGAATCCCCCCTGCTGGTCCGGGCCTACGCCCTCCTGAAGCTCGCGTGCGTTCGCGCGAACGTGGAGAAGGGCGGACTGGACGAGCGCCGCGGACGTGCCCTCGCGCAGGCGGCCGAGGAGATGGCGGCGGGACGGTTCGCCCGCGAGTTCCCCCTCGACGTCTTTCAAGCGGGGGCCGGCACGTCGTTCCACATGAACGTCAACGAAGTGCTCACGAACCGGGGGCTCGAGATCCTCGGCAAGTCCCGCGGGGACTATCAGGAACTGAGTCCGAACGACCACGTGAATCGCGGGCAATCCACCAACGACACGTTCCCGTCGGCCGCGCAGGTGGCGACGCTGTTCGCCCTTGGGGAGCTTCGGGTCGCCCTTACCACGCTCGTCGAGAGCCTGAGGAAGAAGGGAGAGGAGTTCGCGGCGCTTCCGAAGGCGGGCCGGACGCATCTCAAGGACGCGATGCCGGTCACGCTGGGGGCCGAGTTCCGCGCGTACGCCTCCGCCCTCGACCACGTCCTCGAGACGCTGCCCCCGGTGGAACGGGCGCTCGCCGAGCTGCCCCTCGGCGGAAGCGCCGTCGGCAGCGGGATCAACACGGTGCCGGGGTTCCGTGCGAGGGCCGTCGAGGAGTACGCCCGCGTGACGGGGCTCCCGCTCGTCGTGGCCCGGGACCCGTTCGAGGCGATGCAGAGCCGCTGGGCGCTCGGCGCTGCGTCGGCGTGGCTACGGACCGTCGCCCTCGAGCTCGTGCGCCTCGCCGGCGACCTCCGGCTCCTCTCCAGCGGCCCGGCGACGGCCTTGGACGAGATCCGTCTCCCCGAGATCCAGCCGGGCTCCTCGATCATGCCGGCGAAGGTGAACCCATCCGCGGCCGAATGCCTCACGATGGTCGCCTTCCACGTGTTGGGGGCGGATGCGGCTACGGCCTACTCGGTCCAGGCCGGCCAGCTCGAGATCAACGTGATGATGCCCCTCGCCGCCTACGAGGTGCTGTTCGCGAGCGAGATCCTGACCCGGTATCTCCCGGTCTTCGCCCGGACCTGCATCGACGGGATCACGGCGAACCGCCCCCGCCTGGACCGGTATCTGACCGAGTCGACCGCGATCGCGACCGTACTGACGCCGCGTCTCGGGTACCTGAAGGTCGCGGAGATCCTGCACGAAGCGGAGAAGACGGGCAGGCCGGTCAAGGAGCTTCTCGTGGCGCAAGGACTGCTCACGCGGGAGGAGGTCGAGGCTCTCCTGGGGCCTGCGGCGCTCCTCAAGCTCGCCGAACCGGTCGGGTAACCGGCACGGCCCGGGCGCACCGTTAAGACGGGGCCGGGGCGTTCGCCCGATGGTCCTCCATGGCGACGATCGAAGAGGCCGCCGTCGCCCTCGGCAACCAGACGTCCGAAGAGTTCCGCCGGGCCGCGGACGTCCTCGAAAAGGTCGGACTCACCCACTACGAGGCGCGGGCCTACATCGCCCTGGTCGCGCGGGGAGTCGGCGACGCGGCGACCTTGGCCACCGCGGCCGGGATCCCGCGGACGAGCGCCTACAAGGTCCTCGAGTCGCTCGCCGAAAAGGGGTACGCCCAGCCGACCGGGGGCAAGCCGATCCTGTTCCGTCCGACGCCGCCCCTTGACGTGGCGGAACTTCTGAAGGGCGCCATCCAAGAGGTCTTCGAAAAGCTCGCGCACCTGCACCGGGTGGTCGCGGAGCACGGGGAACCCCAGCTCGTGTATCTCCTCTCGGGGCACGACAAGGTCGTCGCGAAGATCGGCGAGCTGCTCGACCAGTCGAGCCAGACGTTCATCCTGACCACCCCGCAGGTCTCCGAAGTACGGGACGACCTCGGCAAGAAGATCCAGCACGCCGTGAAGCGCGGCGTGCGGGTCACGTTCGTGACCTCCCCGATGCAGCGCGTCCCCGAAGGGGTCGACTACGTGCCCCGCGAGAACCTCCGCGCGACCGAGGCGCTCGCCGACGGGGCGCACGCCCTCCTCGCCGCGCCCGGGCTCGAGGCGTGCGGATTCACCGACAACCCGATCCTCACGGCCCTCCTGAAGCAGTTCCTCGAAGTGATCCTCGAGGCCGGGCCGACGCTTCCCCCGCCCTAGGGGCCGCTCCGGGCAGACCGATGCACGAACGACCTCGGCCCCGGGTGTCCCGACGGGCTCCCGCGGAGCGGGTGCGGGAGCGTTTGCGCTCGGTCGCGGGCGACGGACCGGCGGACACGATGCCGTCCGGCTATCAGCGCATGGGGCGGGTCCTTCTGCTCCGCCTCCCCGAGCGATACCGTCCCTACTTCCCGCTGCTCGGAGCGGCGTGGCGGGAGGCGCTCGGGGTCGCGACCGTGCTCCGCCAGGTCGGGCCCGTCGCGGGCGAGCTCCGGGAGCCCCGAGTGGAGTGTATCGCCGGGTCCGAGACCGAGACGGAGGTTGTCGAGCATGGCGTTCGATGGCGGTTCGACGCCGCCCGCATCATGTTCGCCGCCGGGAACCGGACCGAGCGACAGCGGGCCGGCGCCCTGATAGCGCCCGGCGAGACGGTCGTCGATTTGTTCGCCGGGATCGGGTACTTCTCG